>JDSF01000026.1_pt1 | contig 138436 bp, 154 predicted proteins | sample 199441 | NCBI WGS metagenome assembly JDSF01 (sample SAMN02592751, study PRJNA231836) | bioreactor metagenome | isolation source: continuous culture bioreactor denitrification-DNRA | place: Germany: Bremen
CCTGGATTAGGGTCGTTTTTTATATTACATAATGGTTATGACTGCTGATATTTGAGAGTATTTTCTCCAAGTAAATGTTAAAATATAGAAGTAGTAGGAAAAGTGGGTGTTCTTTTAGCAAATATATTGATTGGGTATAAAATATGTAAATGAGTCTATACGACTGGAGATGAGAATCAATGATAGAAATTGGGTGCAATTATTCACCAGAGCTAATGGAGCTTATAGAAGAGAAGAAAGTAAAGTTAGATTGGATTAAACTATCAAAAGAACATCAGTATAGAAACCAATTTCAAGCAGTAAACGGTATAAAACCAGTTCTACTGCATTTTGTTCCTGGAGTAGTAACAACTAGTTTTGCGAAAGACTGGGATCAAAATAGCATAAATATAGCTATTGAAGAATGCGGGTCTCCACATGTTGCTCTTCATTGCAGGGCTATAGATTCTGACTTTGAAAGTTATGATACAGCTTTGGGAATCATGCCAATAGTTTTAGAAAGGCTTCAAAACAAGAAGAAAAGACTGCTAGAGAAGTGTTAATTGAAAATATGCCAATAACATGTTTGTCACATAAATATAAGTGTCTGGCTGACCCAAAATGTATTAAACATATTTGTGAAGAAGGTCGTGCAGGACTTTGTTTAGATACTGCTCATGCGCAAATTAGCGCACACTACAGAAATGAAACAATAGATGAATACATAAATGAATTGCCGCTTGATCATATAAAAGAAATTCATGTAAGCAGCCCAAGACATGTAAATGGAGACTTTAAGGACATGCATGAAGTTTTATTGGAATCTGACTATAAAATTCTAAATAGACTTCTCAAAATGTGTGATCCCAAAATAGTAACCCTTGAATACGGTGGAGAAGGACAGGACTACCATGGTAGGTCCGAAAAAAGACAAAATTGAAGAACAACTAAAGAACATTAATGAGATGATAGGAGTACGGAGGTGTTTATGAAGCGGGTAATCACACTAACTTTTGTTTTAGTACTTATCATTAACATGCAGGTTGGCTTTTGTGATGCTGGTCCCAAACCCTCATTAACTATTGAACTTAAAAATGTTGAAGGGCAGTCTTGTATTGTTGACCTTTTAATACATGATAAAAGCAGTGAAACATGGGAAGCATGGACTGATTATGAAGGCCAATACCTTGACAACTATGAAAGTATTAAGACGTATAATGAAGATGGCTGGCGAGCGGCACAAGCTAATGGTCTCATGCCAATCTCTGGTTATCCTGAAGTTGTAATTGAATCGGGTAAGGGAATGATTCAATACGGCTATTATGTACCAGATGAATTCAAAGTTATAGTGATTCAAGAAAGTGGAGAAATTCTAGTTTCAAACGTCGTTGAAAGAATTGCTTTTGACAGCCATGTTGTGTTTGATGTTGTAAAGGGATCTGCTAAAGAAAAGTCTCCAATTTTTTCAAGTGGTTTCTATGTTCATCAAGACATATGTTGTAACAGTGATTATTGAAGGCATGGTACTATGGCTGTTTGGTTTCAGATCAAAGAGAAATTTGAAAGTAATGTTAACCGTAAATGCGTATACACAAGTAGGACTCTCAATAGCGCTTACATTATCAATGTATATTATGGGAATCTTTCTAGCGTTAATTGTTTTTGTGATCAGTGAGTTCGTTATATTCGTTGTTGAAACCAGAATGTTCTCAAGAAAGTTAGAAGGTCATACTAAAAGACGCCGAATTGTATTTGCTTTATGTGCAAATACTGCAAGTCTAATTATTGGATCTTATATTGTAGCGGCTATAACGCTTTAACAAGTATCGGATTTGAACAAGTGGTGCAAGGAGCAGAAATGTACATAAAACATGGAAATGAAAACATACTTGTATTACATGGTGGGCCTGGAGCCATTGGTGGTGCACGAAACTTAGCTAAGAATTTGAACGCTGTTGAAGTGCTTAGTTATGGTCGAAGCATTCAGGCTCAATTAAATGAAATTATCGAAGTAATAAAAGAACTAGGTCTAGTAAACCCAATTATTATCGGGCACTCTTGGGGGGCTTGGTTAGCATATCTGTTTGCGGCAAAGTGTAGTATGAAGTACTCAATTTCAAAGGTTGTACTAATTGGATGCGGCGCTTTTGATGAAAGCTATTTACATGAAATGCAGAAACGACGATATGATAAGTTAACAGTTGAGGAAGAACGTGAAGCCAACGTATACTTCGCTCAAATGAGTCAGGGAAACCTTCAACAGTTATCTAGGTTTAATGAACTGATGTGTAAAATGGATGCTTATGAAATGAATGGACATGAGCTGCTAGATAGTTTCGATTATGAAGGGCATCAAATGTTAATGAATGAAATTAAAGCTTTGAGAAGTAGCGGTGAATTAATTGAAGTGGGAAAGGAATTGAATAGTGAATTAATACTGTTTCATGGCGTTGAAGACCCTCATCCACTAAGAGGTGTAACAGAGCCATTTGATCGAGCTGGTATTGCATATAAGCTCTACGCCTTTGATAATTGTGGCCACACGCCGTGGCATGAAAAATATGCTTATGAGTCATTTTATCAGTTATTAAAAAAGGAACTGGATTGAGATGCCTTTAGGACAAGATTTAATAGGCGATTATTATAAAAATAGAGCTATAGGAGGCAAAACATGAGTAATATTTATGAGTCCACTCCGTTTACAACATACTGGTATTACTTGAACGTTTCTAAAACGGCTTGTGCTAATTGTAAAACACAGAGTAATCATCATTTACTTAGGTACAGAATATATATTAGTTCAAAATTTCCTGTCATTCCAACGAGCACAACATACCATCTTGTTTGTTCAAATTGTGATCATGCTTCAAGACAAGATAAAGAAGGTGATGTTGCAAAGATTATATCAAGAGCAAAAGATTCAAAGCCATATAAATATAATAAGTATTCTCAAATGGATCTAGATGGATACAATGAAGAAGAGTTTATAGCATTTGGAACAGAAAAAAGAACTAAAGTCAAAAAAAATTAGACTTCATTTGAATGATATTGCTAAAATGGGTTAAAGCTTATATCGAGTGAGATAGTATTAATTCTAATAGAAAGGCGGATCATGCAGGATAAATCATACTTAGTATACTGGACAAGAGCGTATATTCTTATCATTGGTGAAAACTTAAATACTGAAGTACATAAACACCATGCATATCAAATTAGCTATAAATTAGATGATGATATGGTCATTCGGTGTGCAGACCATTCCCATAGTGGCGATGTGATTATGTTTAATAAAAATGTGCAGCATCAACTTATTTCAAATGGTCTATCAGCTATGTTACTTATTGACCCCGAGTCTGGATTTGCAACGGTTTTAAATACATTACTTGGAGATGAGGATTGTCTTGTAGCCAAGCATGATCAGGATCATATTAGAAGAAAAATACTTGATATATTTCGTTCGAAGTCTGAAATAGAAAATGTAAATAACCTATTTGAATCCATAAAAACTATTTACAACTTTGAAAATGGTGTAAATATGTCGCATGCTGATGAACGGGTTATTCAAGCTATTAAATACATGGAAAGTAACTTGTCATTAACACCAAAAGAGGTCGCTCAAATGATATATCTATCTGAGAGTAGGTTTCAACATTTGTTCAAAATGAATACAGGTATTACATTCTCTAGGTATATGTTATGGTTAAAAACACAAAAAACAATTCACGAAGTTCTAAATGGAGAGAGTATAACCAATGCAGCAATTGATGCAGGCTTTTCTGACGGTTCACATTTTTTCAAGAACGGTAAAATCTATATTTGGCATCTCTATTCATTCTGTATTTAACAATAGCAGATACGTTCAAGTGGTTGTTGGGGAATAGAATTATAATTGTCTCATAAAGGAGATGATTATATGAGAAAAAATTATATTGAAAACAATGATCCCAAAATTGAGAATCTAGTAAGAGACCTTTGTAAAGGTATTTCAGATGAAAAGGCTGTGTTAGAAAGAATTTTTAATTATGTAAGAGATGATATCGAGTTTGCTTTTTTAAAAGAAGCGGATGATCTTACAGCGACACAAGTTTTGGAGTATGGAAAAGGACAATGTAATAACAAAAGTATATTGTTCCATACACTCCTTAAATCAGCTGGTCTTAAGTCAAGAATTCATTTTTTCAAGTATAAAAAAAGAAATTCATTTTGGGTTGTTTCGAGGCCTTGTGTATAAGTTGATGCCGAATGAGATTTCCCACAGTTGGGTGGAGGTCAAGATAGATGGTGGTTGGATAGTAATAGACAACTATATTAACGATTTAAATTCTATAAAGGTGGAAAGAGAAAGTTACAGAGCGAAGGGCGTTTGACAGGATATTCAGTATCTTGTGTAGGTGGGAAGTCCAGTCCTGAACTAGATTTGAAGTCTGAAAAATTTGTCCAGATGGGGGCAGTGCTAGATGATCATGGAGTTTACGATGATCCAGCAGATTACTTTATGTCAGGTAAACATTTGAATAAACCGAATCCCTTGAAAATGCTAATATATAAAATGAGTATTAGAAAAATCAGCAGTCGAATTGAAAGTATTAGAAATAGTTATAGTTAGAAAATTGAATTACAGTTTGAAAACATGTCCAATTATTTTGTAAATGGACATGTTTTTTTAGTATTAGATGTTAAAATATAGAATAAGATCATTAAGGAAAGTTCAGGAGTTAAGGAGTTTATATGGCTTCAGCATTAATGCATTTGGCAGTGGCTCAAGAAATTGCTAAACGATTTGAGATAGATATAAGGAAGTTCAAGTATGGAAATTTACTTCCAGATTCAACAAATAACAACCCAGGGGCAAAAGCTTTGTCGCACTTTAGAATCCAAAGAGAACCATATGAGCTGGCAACAACTGAGGTATATCAGTATTACGATTACGATTTGTTTTATGAAAAGTATAAACCACATATGTATGACGATGTTTACCTAGGGTATTTTACACATCTTTTAACGGATGAAATGTGGGTGCAAAGGATTTACATTAAGTATATGCGTGACGAAAATAGACGGAAACGGGTTGAAGAGCAAAAAAAACTACTACCATGACTATGATGTTCTAAATCAGATCATTAAAAAAAAGAAATACGCCATAAGCTTGGATTTAGATATGATTGAACATCAAATTACAGAAGTAGACAGCAGCACAGCTTCGTCTTGGTTAGAGTTTGTAGAACGTTGTTACAATACGACCTATAATGATAAAATATTGTATTTGTTTAAAGAAACAGACATTATAAACTGCATGGAGAGTATTATTGAGGATATTTCAGATTTGATAATTAATAGACGAATTAGAGATGTGAAATCCAACGATCATATAGAAGAATGAATAAGGAGTGAAAAAAAATGATTACATATTTCGGCGAGAAACTAGACGGAATTTTATATAAAACACGTAAAGGTGTATATGCAATTATTGAAAATGAAAAAACAACAAATTGGTTTGGTGAAAACACCTGGCGGCTATTTTCTACCAGGAGGTGGAGTAGAGGTGGGAGAAGACCATATGACCGCCTTGAACCGAGAACTGCAAGAGGAAATCGGGTACAGTGTTTCTGAGAGCACACATCAGGGTGTGTATGGTCAGTTTACTCTAGCTAGATCAAAACCAATTTATTATGAACTTATAGGTGACGTTTATGTATGTAAATTAGGCGAGTTTACTGACAATCAAGTAGAAGACGACCATGAGTTGGAATGGCTTGACCTTGATAAGGCAATCCAAGCTATTCCCCTGCCTTACCAGCAGCATGCACTTAAAATATATAGGTCAAATGAAGAAGGGATAAGATCTTTGTCTGTGCCAAAGTCAAGTATAAGGAAATTTAGAGTTATAAAGGGACGGGAAAGTGAATTTCCAAATCCGATTAATGTAAAAAAGGGACAACGTGTTAAGTGTATAGAAGAGTCTAACTCGGAAGGTGAATGGTTTGGGTGGATTTTGTGTCAGACTACAAACAACGAAGGTTGGATTCCACAGCAAATCATAACTAAAGATGGTAACTTTGGTGTCATAACAGAAAATTATACAGCTGAGGAGTTTGCCTTAAACGTTGGAGAAGTACTACTCTCATCTAAAGAGTTGAACGGGTGGATTTGGTGCTGCAAAGAATCAGATTCCAATAAATTTGCATGGGCTCCACTTAATCATATTACAGAGATATAGTGAAACAGCGTAAATCGAGATATAGAAGGAAATCAAGAAATTGATAGATGTAAAGAATCAAGTTAAATTGGAGGACTAACATGAACAGATTAAGATTGGTAAAACCAGCGATGGTACATAAGGATAATATATTGGATTACAAAAAAGAATTTGTAGACAATGGTGACAGTATGGACGGTTCAGCGGGTCTCAGTGGCGCTGAATCCTTCGAGGACTGGCTGAGCAATCTGCAAGCGAACACTTCTGAGGAGACAGTTAAAGAGGGGCTTGTCCCAGCTAGTACTTATATTGTACTTGCTGAAGACTCAAATCGGATAGTAGGTATGATCGATATCCGCCATAGGTTGAACGACTACCTTTTAAAGCATGGTGGTCATATTGGTTACAGTGTACGAAAGACCGAGAGGCGTAAAGGGTACGCCACAGAAATATTGGGACTAGGACTAAAAAAGTGTAGAGAAATAGGGATAAATGAAGTTCTTATAACATGTTATAAGGACAACATTGGTTCAGTAAAAACAATTATTAAGAATGGCGGAGTTTTGGAAAACGAAATTTTGAAGGACAATGCTATTACACAAAGATACTGGATTAAGCTATCATAAGTGATTCTTGTTGGTCAGTTAACACGACTATGGGTTCAAGACTATGGAGGTCATGACTTTGGAGAAAACTGTTTTTAAACACACACCATTATATCGATTTCTTGAGTATTGTAATGCTGAAGTAAGTGAAGGAGAAGGCAAAGTGCTTGACTGTGGTGCAGGTGGTAGTAAGCCTCCGTTAAGTCTTTTTAAATCACACGGCTTTAATACATATGGAATAGAGTTTAATGAAGATCAGGTTAAGCGGGCTAATAGTTATGGTGAAGCGAATGGTCAAGTACTTAACGTCGTTTTAGGAGATATGACTAAACTGCCTTATGAAGACAATACGTTCGACTTTGTATATTCCTATAATTCGGTTTTCATATGAAAAAAGATCAAATAAAAGTGGCGATTAATGAGATGAAACGTGTTCTAAAATAGATGGTTTGATGTTTGTCAACTTTCTAACTATTGATGACTTTAGATGTGGTGAAGGCCCGCACCTTGGTGATAATCAATATGAGCAGATGGATGATGAACCTGTGATACACTCGTACTTTGATTACAATGAAGCTGAAAAATATTTTGATGAAATGACATTCGTATTAAAAGAAAGGCGTATCATTGAGCGAATGTATGAAGGGGAACGAATTGAACAGGGCTTTGTAGACTATATTCTGAGAAAATAATAGAGAATTTTTGTTGGTTTAAGTCCTTAGGTTTAAAGTACACGAGAAGGGTACACATAATCTAAGGAGGTCGTCATGATTAATAAAATATATATAGGATTACCAACGCTTGATTTGAATATACTCACTGATTTCTATAAATCTATTGGATTTGAATTCGATGAAATGTTCTCAAGTGCGGATTTTAGTCAATTTAAAATATCTGACTCAATCTATCTTTCAATTTTTCCAAAGAAGGCATATATGAAACAGATGCCGAGCGCTAATGTTGATCCAGAAGCGTTTGGTTTGGTATCAAGTGCTGTATCGCTCCCGAGTAAAGAAGCAGTTGATGAACTAGTAGCGAAGGCATTAGAAGCTGGTGGCAAAAAATTTGTTGACGCAAATGATAGTGATTTCATGTATATGAGTGGTTTTGTTGACCCAGATGGTCATGTATGGACTGTATTCTACATGAAAATGCAATAGTCAAAATCTAATAGATACATTAAGAAGTTTATTTCGTTAAAAATATTTTAATTAAATAAACTTCTTTTAATGTTATCATATTAAATAATTAGAGACATGATATTTAAGGAGTTAGTCGGTTGCAGTCTCTAGGAAATAGAGACGCTCTTCTCACATTTGAGAAGCCAAGCAGTTGAGCAGTTAGTCTTTCAAGACCAATTGCAAGACCGCCATGTGGAGGGGCACCATACCTAAAGGTTTCAATGTAAGCTTCATAGTTTTCTGGTTCTAGACCTTTTTTTTCTCATATTTTGAATGAGCATTTCTTCGTTATGAATGCGCAGGCCACCTGTTGTTATTTCGAGCCCTCTAAACAACAGATCAAAGCTATTGGTTTCTGTATTGCCACATGGCATTGTATACATGGGTCTTTTTTCTTGTGGGTAATGTGTCAAGAATAAAAATTCAGAACCAGTTTTTTCTAAGATATGTGCTGCAATGAGCTTTTCACTTTCGGGGTCAAGATCTCCTTCGAGTTCTGTTTTTTTTCCGTATTGTGTTTTCAAAATTTCAATTGCCTCCCTAAGTTTTATAGTTGGAATCTCGTCTGGAATTATAGGGAGTGTAACACCTAATAAGTCTAATTCAGTAGTGCAAGTATTATAAATATGTGAAAAAATGGATCGAAGAAGTGCGGTTTCAAGTTGCATTAATTCTGTCTCGCATTCAATGAATCCCATTTCAAGGTCAAGGCTTATATACTCATTTAAATGTCTTGACGTACTGTGGCTTTCTGCTCGAAACACAGGACCAACTTCAAAGACTCTTTCTAGACCTGCAGCAACCATCATTTGCTTGTAAAACTGTGGACTTTGAGCCAAGTATGCTGTTTGGCCAAAATACTTCATGCTGAAGACGTCTGAACCGCCTTCTGCCCCTTCTTTAACAAGCTTTGGTGTGTGAATCTCAGTAAATGACTGATTTCTTAGATAGGTTGAAAAGCCTTCACAAAGTGCAGCTTGAATTTTAAATATAGCAGATTCTTTCTGATGCCTTAATGCTAGGACTCTATGATTGAGCAGGGTGTCTAAGCTAAAATCAATGTTTTTTCCGTTTATTTGTATAGGTAAATCTTCAGAGACTTCACTAAGAATTCTAATGGACTTCACTTGAATTTCTACATTGTTATATTTATTCGTATTACTAACAACCAAACCAGTTGCTTCAATGACAGATTCAAGTCGAAACGGGTTACTATCAAATGATTCAGGTGAAAGTGTCAATTGAAGCATGGCTGTTCGGTCTCTGAGAATTACAAATACTACGGATTTTAGTTTTCTAATTCGGTGAACCCAACCACTCACTGTAACACTTTGTGCTTCAAATCCTATGACTTCGTTAATCATTGTTCGTTTCATTGTGCACCTCCAAGTAAATCGTTGTTTGGATTTAGGGGTAAAAAAAACACCCCTGAATCGTAGATTCAAGGGGCGTAGGAATACGCGGTGCCACCCTTTTCAACTTTGCTCAAGATCATGGTTAGGTCCGACTCTTAGTGGAATGCGTTCGTAATGTTAACATTGCTGTTGCAACTATGAACAAGACTTTACGATGTTAAGCAATGTTCTTCGACATTAAGTAATGTTCTTCGACATTAAGTAATGTTCTTCGACATTAAGTAATGTCTATTCGACATTAAGTAATGCTAGAGCAATCTTCGATTGCTCATGTCGCGGAGCGCGCCATATATCTGAATTCCAACAAACGAAAAAATGAGATTTGCATCTAATTTTTTCGTTTGTTGGAATTCAGATGCATTACTGTTGCTTATCACGAAAAGAAAGCACCCACTCCTGTAATAGGAGCGAATGCATATCCGCGGTACCATCCTAATTGACTTTGATTAAAGTCCTCTTTGGTCCCTGTAACGGGGGAATCCGGTCCGTGCTACTAGACGTTCACACAGACACCTCCTGGATGTCTTTCCCTAAAATCGTCCGCATGGGCTCACACCAATTCCCACTCGCTTTGCCTTTAGACTAAAGGTACTTTTCCAATCACTGGTTTTAAGCTATTGTAAATCTGAAAATGGGAATTGTCAATCATGAATTATCAAAATTGTGAGTTAACTGTAACCACTTTGGGCTGAAATTAAGCAGGGTCTATGGTAGAATATTACACAATAGTAAAATAGTTTCCTGCAAACTTTAGAAAACGTAAATACATAATAATATCAAAATGATAAATCCAGTGAATATACTGCAATTACACAAGGGAGACAATATGAAAATACATGAATTAAAAAATGAAATTGAAGGTCTATTTGATACACTAGACAATCCAGCATTTGAGTCTGAATCTGGCATTACCATGTCAACAGATAAAGAAATAAAAAAAGTTGGATACTGTGTAAATCTAACATTAGAAACGATTAAAGAAGCCGTTAAGAACAATATAGATGTTTTGGTGACACATCATGATGCATGGGATTTTGTTTTTTTTGGCCTTAAGGATGCATGTATGAAAGAACTTAAGAAAAATAACATCGGTCATTACTTTATTCACTTACCTCTTGATGATTCTAATTTTGGAACGAATGAAACACTAGCTATAAAATTGGGGGCAGATCATATTGAAAGAAGTCATCCATATGAAGGGTTTGATTGTGGGCGAGTTTGTACCTTCAATGAACCTGTAGCTCTTGAGGAACTTGCAAAAAGAATGGAAGGTATTTTAGAAGAACCTGTACGTTCTTGGAAGTATGGAAAAGATTTTGTAACAAAGATCGGAATTGTTTGTGGCGGTGGAGAGGGAACATCCTTAGCGAAAACAGCCTACGAGAACGGTTGTGAAGTTTATATTACAGGCGAAAAAATTCTGTACACTATCCAGTATGCTCAATTTATGAAGAAAAACCTAATTATTGGAACACACACATTTATTGAAATGCCAGGTGTTGAGCAAATGGCAATAAAATTAGGGGAAAAGTTACCGAGTATTGAGTTTATAAAAATCACTGAAGATCATATAGAAATTTAAGTGACAGTATATTGGTACTTTTCATAAATTACTGTGACTTTAAAATAAAATTGACGGAGGAAAAAATTTGAAAACGCTTATCCTAAATGGCTCACCGCGCAAAAAAGGTGACACCATGTTTATTATTGAAAAACTTTCGGAAAAACTTGAAGGTGAAGTGATACTTGTAAATGTATATGAGGAAAAAGCAAGTCCTTGTATAGATTGTAGATATTGTTGGACACATCAGGACTGTGCTTTAAAAGACGATATGTTTAGGGTATATGATCTAATGGATGTGGTTGACAATGTGGTACTTGCATCACCAATATATTTTACGGAGTTAACAGGCCCTCTTCTTAGTTATACCAGTCGGTTTCAACGTTACTATGTAGATAAGTACTTAAATAAGAACCCGAACTTTTCAATGAAAGAGAAAAAGGGCGCTATTATTCTTGCAGGTGGCGACCCGACCAGGAGTATAGACAGACCTATCACCACAGGGAAAATAATATTTAGACATATTAGTACAACAAATGTTGGTACAGTATCAACACTAAACACAAACGAAGTGCCTGCTTCAAAGGATTCGACTATAGATGATCAAGTCGAAAAACTTGCAAAATTACTGAACACAAAGTAAGGAGATAGTATGATTATGCAGACTAAAAGACGATGTGTTCATATTTTCCCAAGGTTTGAAAACAATAATGTAATTGAGGAAATACGATCAAAATATGACAATTTATATGGACTAATAGAACCTCATATTACTCTGGTTTTTCCATTTGAGAGTGACCTAAGTGCAGGAGAAATGAAGTCCGCTGTGGAAAGTGCAATTGGAAATTTGAAGCCTTTTAAACTTAGGGCAGAGGGGTTCGAAGCAATTCAGTCACACGGATTCTACTTGTTCTTAAAAAATCACTGAAGGACAAAATATGCTTAAAGAACTTCATTTTAAATTACATGAGAAAACACTTCGCCCCTATCAATCGCCACGGACTATAGATGGCTCATATATGCCGCACATCACTGTTGGGAGATTCAAAACACAAGAGGAAATGATGCAAGCATACAATGATGTTGTGACCTTAATGGACGTTAACGATGTTTCTTTTGAAAATGCTATTGATCAAATGATCATTGAAGTCATTGGGGAAAATGAGGCATCGATAATAGAAAGTACTGTTCTATTCGGGAATATGAGTGAAGTCAAATCGGGGTGCCCTGTTAAAGGCATTAACCATATTACTTTTGCAGTAAGTAACTTAGGTGAATCAATAGTTTTTTATAATAAACTGTTTGATACCTCTCCCGTAGCTACAGGTGGTGGTCTTGCTTACTACGACATAGAGGGTGTTTGGTTTGCACTAAATGTTGAAAAAAAACATAGAAAGTAATAAACGAGACCGAACGTATACCCATATTGCTTTCACAATGGAACAAGAAGACCAGCGTGACTTCACCAAAAGGTTGGATACAGTGGGTATTGAATATGAGCAGGGAAGAGCGAGACATGAAAATGAGGGAAGTTCTATTTATGTTCGTGATGCAGATGGCCATCTAATAGAGTTTCATAGTTCAAACTTAAACTCAAGACTCGACTATTACAGGGACCATCGGAGTGACATAACCCTAACAAAAAAAGCTCGCTGAGACAGCAAGCTTAGATAACTTTGAAATACAACTTTTTTAATTAGGTTGCTTAAAGAATTTCTTCTACGACAAGACGAAGAACTCGAGTTTCTCTGTCAATAGACAAGCCCATAGAGTCTTCTTTATCAGCCATGACTTTTTGATTATGACGAATAGCTTCATGAATATTAACCCATACTGGTTCTGATCCGTTTTTTAGTTCATAATCTTCAGGTTGTGCCTCACCTAGTTCACGGTCAGCGGTACACACATAGAAGTAAGATAGCATATGAACCATATCATATCCTTTGTAGTGTGATGGACGATATTCTTCATAAGCACCAAAAGCACTTTTTACTTCAATGTTTTTAGCACCGGTTTCCTCAGCAAGTTCGCGCATTAAACCTTGCATTAAGTCTTCACCTGAATCTACGCCACCACCGGGGAAGCTGTAGTCATTATAGCGCTTAGTATAAATCAGGAGAATATCTTCTCCATCCATAATAATGCCACGAGCAGCAGCTCTCTCGTAAATCACGGGTTCTGTTAAGTTTGCAACGGCTTCATTGGTATGTTTATGAATTAATCTCATAGATATTTCTCCAGTGTTTTCAGTAAATACTTTAATGAACAACCATACCATTATAGCAGATAATAGCAATATGTGAAGATGATATAATAAAATTGTAATAGCAAAGGTAGGAATAAATAATGAATATTCAAATCAGAAGACCAGAAGCAAACGATGTTGATGCACTGAATGAACTCTTTATCGCTACGATAAATGATGTTTTTGAAAGAGAAAAAATTGATGAGCCAGATTTGAAGTTAGATGAAATTAAAGAAAAGCAGGCTTTTCTGATGGAAGATTTGAGATCTTCTGGAACCGATAGATATTTTCTTATTGCACAGTTAGACAATGAGATAGTTGGAACAATTGCTCTTGGTCCTAGTAATGAGCTTATTCGCGAAACAATTCCAGAGGTGCTTGATTCAGTTCTTGAAATTGGAACTGTTTATGTTCATCCAAATCATCAGAAAAAGGGAGTTGGAATGAAGCTAATGAGTGCAATGTACATTACATTGTTAGGTAGAGGCGTAGAAAGTTTTTTGCCTAGATAGCGGATACAAAAGCGCACAAGATATTTGGACAAGAAATATTGGAGAGCCAGAGTATGTAAACAAAGATAAATGGGGGCCAGGAAATCATCATATGGTATGGCACAAATCGTTGAAAAATATCAAAATAAAGATCTAATGAGGCGATTTTATGATCCAAATTAAGCATGGTAAAAACATATATATTCATTACGATTCAAAGTATGCAAACATGGCAAAAAAGATTATTGAGTACTATGAAATAGCCAGCCCATTATTGACTAGAAAGTGGGGTGGGCGAAACACTGCCAGTATTCATATTTATTTATGTGAAAATCCAATTGAGTTTATGTTGAGTGCTGCAAAAGGGATCAGGAAAATATTATGGCAATTATTTTTACCTGTATGGTCAGGTCGCATTAAACGATTTTATAATAGAGCTGGTGGTGTGACACTCCAACTGTATGGAGACTCTTATATATGGATACGACCGCCAGATGGTTATGGCTATATAGACAAATCCATTGGGAATGTACTGTTTGGTCAAATGGATGATCTGTATGAAAAATTACAGTTTGTATTTGTGCATGAGTTAACGCATGCGCATATTGGAAATAGAAACTTGCCGTCTTGGCTAAACGAAGGTATAGCAATGGTCTCGGTAGACGAGTATTTTAAGAAATGCACAGTGCTTGAAGGGGTACTAGAGAGATTTATTAAGGCGCATAGAAAGTATGTCCTTGTGGGATACCACCGTATGCCAATCGAAGGTGCAGAGAATATCGCATTCACATATGCGTATGGGTATTGGGCAACTAAATATATTGAAACACTTTCGCCTAATCTCATAAAAAAAGCATTAGAATCCAGTTTGGCAAATGAAGAAATCATTCGGTTCCTATACTCTAAGCTGGGAATCAAATCTATACGTGGAGATTTCGGAGACGAAATGTACAATTACTATTCATACACAAGAGATGGCAAAATATAGATCAAAGGAATAGGAGGGATGTAAATGAAGCGCGTTCTTGTTACATATGCAAGTAAACAAGGATCGACAAAGGAAGTTGCAGAGTCAATTGCAACGACATTAGGTGAGGAAACCTTCGAGGTTGATGTGAAAAGTACGGATGCAGTTGCTAATGTGATTGATTATGATTGTGTTATTGTAGGTGCCCCAATTAATGGTATGAGGTGGATGCAAGAAGCAGTTGATTTTATTGGAATACATCAACTAGAGTTGAAAGATAAAAAGACTGCATATTTTTCATTGTCTTATACAGCTGTTTTAGGTCGTAAAATGTGGAAAAATCAGATTGTAAAAGCATTTGAAGGTGTGAGTAAGCAAGTTACGCCAGTTAAAACAGGCACTTTTGCAGGACGTGTGGATGGCGAACTTCCTAGCGTAATGCGTTTTGTGTTTGGTGTCCCAAAGGACACGCCGAATGATCAAAGAGACTGGAACCTTATAAAAGAATGGACGAAAGAATTAATTGAAGAGATTAAATCTGAATAAAACAGATATGAAAAAGAGCGCTGATCATTGATCGGCGCTCTTTCTTATTATAGCAGAGTGTCTGCTTAAGCATCCCATATGGAGTCTATGGGTTGGGGGCTATACAAACAGGTTCATGAAACCTGTGATGATTGCAGCATTGAAGAAATCTATGAAAAGACTTCCTACTAGAGGCAGAATGAAGAATGCTGCTGGTGCAACTTTGTATTTCTGAGTTAGTGCACTCATGTTAGCCATTGCATTTGGCGTTGCACCCATACCGAATCCGCAGTGACCACAAGCCATTACAGCAGCTTCGTAATCGCGACCCATGACATTGAATGTAACAAAATAAGCAAATGATGCCATTAGAACCGCCTGAGCCACCAACATAATAACCATAGGACCAGCAAGTTCAGCAAGTTGCCAAAGTTTTAGGCTCATTAGCGCCATTGCTAGGAAGATCGACAGAGACGTTTCACCAATCACATCGATTTCAAGGCTATTAATATTAAAGTTCTTAGATGCATCTGAAATGTTTCTAATGATCGCAGCAGCAAACATTGCACCAATGTATGGAGGGAATGTCATACCAGTCTTTGTAAGAATAGCAGAAACTATTGTTCCAAGACCCATTGCGACAATGATCTGACATGCAGCACCAAGAAAGCGTGAAGAGCTTACAAGGTTTACTTCTTCTGTATCATCTTGCATATCAGAAATATGTTCTGAAGACTTTTTTAGAGTCTAGTAGGTTGTGTTTGTCAATTAGACGTTTTCCAAGTGGTCCGCCAATTAGAGAACCAGCAATTAAACCGAATGTTGCTGAAGCCATTGCAACTGCACTCGCACCTGATGCACCAGCGTTTTCAAATACTGGAGCGTAAGCACCAGAAGTACCATGACCACCTGTCATTGGAACTGAACCAGTTGAAAGACCAATAAGTGGGTTGATGCCGAATACTTTTGCAAAACCAACACCAACAACGTTCTGCATACAGACTAAAACAACAGCAAGTACTAGGAAGATAACAACCTGTTTACCACCTTTTTTTTAAGAAGTTTAAAGCTCGCTGTAAATCCAACTGTTGTAAAGAATGCAGTCATAAATACTTTTTGTAGTGTTGTATCAAACTGGAATTCTAATACACCAGCTTGTTTCATAGCAAGAGTGAATAATGCAAAAATAATACCACCAATTACTGGTGCTGGAATACAGAAGCGTTCCAGGAAAGAAACTCGTTTTCTAATAGCTTGACCACCCATTAGAATGACAACAGCAAGTGCCATCGACTGAATCATATCCAGTGTCAAAGTCATATGTAACATCCCCTTTTTTAAATAAACATAATATGATTGAACAATTCGTAATCATTATATGGGGGTGCTACAGAATTCGACGATATTCGACGTAAAATCATAGAAAACGTTTTCAATAAATTTCTGACAAATGATGAATTTACGCTTTTAGCTTGCTAAGAAGACCTTCGATAAATCGTTTAACACTTATTTTTCCTCTTATAGTCGACTCGTTCTCAATAAAACGTATCTCCTGTTTGATTTGTCCAAGATCGAATAGAACGGTTGCATAGTCAGTAAACTTAAGGTTGTCGAAGTCCTCACGACCCATTTCGGCAAGCGTTGTCATAGCTTTTAGTATAATTCTACGTATTCTCTGTTCTATAGATCGAGCGTTGACAGAATCACTTCCTGCACTTGCTTTTTCACCTGAAAGTGTGTTGTATAAATCCTGCAACTTGTAGCTTGCTGTAGGATTTTTCATTCGCATCTTGACTATTTTCATAATTAGTGTTCGAAGGTCTTCTGTTCCACTGTCACTAATAATACCAAGGTCTGAAAAGATTTGATCGAGCTGTGAACTGAGAGATGGTTCTGTGCTCGCACCAGCGTGGGAGCCTAAACCTTGTGCTTGCATACCTGGTATGCCTATTACAGTGCTTTTTATGAGTTGAAAGGACCTTTCCAGGTCAAGAGTGCTACTCACTGTTCTAATGACACTAGTCGCTTCAATAGCATTTATAGGCTTTCCTAGGAAAAAGACACAACCAGCTTCATAGGCTTTTGATATCATGTATTGGTCTTCTACTTGTGATATCATTATAAACTTCCCTTGATATCCATTTTCGAGTGAAGTCTTCACTATATTTATTCCATCTTTTCCTGGAAGAAGCAGGTCAACAATCACTATATCTGGATTAAAGAATTGAATCTCATCAACCGCATGAACGCCGTCTTCTAGTTCACCAACCACTGCACCCAAATTATTTGATTCTATTAAGTCTATAATCATTTTTCGAATAACAATGTCATCATCAATTACTAGTATTCGCTTCATTTAGTATTGACCTCCTTATAATCATGATCAATCTGAAGGGGAAGAACAATTGAAAAGAGTGTTCCTTCACCTTTGGTAGATGTTACATTTATCTGACCATGCATCTCATCTACTAAGTTTTTTACATGGGATAAGCCTATTCCTGTACTGGCTTTCCCAGATTGAGGATCATACTTAGTTGTGAAGCCTGGATTGAAAATCACTTCCTCAAGTCCATCTGAAATACCACTACCATCGTCTTCAACTTTTAGAGACAAAGTTGTGTCATCTACAACAGCTTCAATGTGAATAAGCCCTTTGTCTGAAGAAGCTGAAATGCTATTGTCAACAAGGTTGTTTAGTATTGTGAAAATATTCAAATATCTCTTAATCATAAAATCACCATTTTGAGTTAAAGTGATTTTAATTTTCTTTCCAGCTTGTAGTACACTTTTTTCAGAACTAGATTTAACGATTGTGAGAATTTCAGTCAGGCTGAGTTCGTCAATGTTTTCAAGTTTATTGATAAAGTCATCAAATCCTGATAAAACCCTCAAATAATCCTTTTTTATTTCATGAACCTCTCTTGCGATTTCGAGGGCGTTGTTTTTTGAACTGATAGTATCTGGTAACTCATCATAAAGCTTGTAAGACTGTCGCATCACAGACTCAATCTGGTCAGCAGACTTTCTGAGATAAAATAACTCGGTTTCAACATCTGCCGCAAGTATAGTCAGCTGAACATATCTTTTTTGATGTTCCTGATTCTGAATGAATAGGCTTTGCTGCTCCCATGCAGCAAATAATACATAAGCTATTAGGGCACGTAGAACCCCTGCTAAAATTACAATTTGAATCAGTTTTGCGTTGACATCACTTCGAAGCAGTGCTTCTGAGCTATTGCTGAGAGCATCGATAAACGCCATAACAGCAATACAGCGGAACATGTAGTGCCTGTGATTTCTCAAATCTATAACCATGTGGAGTGCGGCAAAACACCCATAGTAAACAAGTGCTGGACGAACAAATTCCAGTGCTATTATTGGAGATTGGTCCATAACTAGGGTTTGTGTTGCGAATCTTTCTGCACCGATAATGACCCCTGAAATCACTGTGAGTAGGGGTAAATTTATATCATCTCGTACGAGTCCAATTAAATGAATAAGTACAATGCCTAGTGATAATCTAAGTGTTCCACTTAGGGGATAAAAATGTATTTCACTGAATAAGGCGACTAAAAGTGCTAATGGGGCATATCTTTTGAAAAATGCTTGCATAATTGTCTCCGAGTATTCTAATCTACGATCGTTACAGTTTTAACATAATTGCAAACATATTATAATCTCATGTTTAGAAAATGTCTAGATGTTTATTCTGAATGTTGTATATTTACTTATTTATCACAATATATTTTCGAATCCTTGCTGAATATGGGTAGAATGACCTAACTCTTAGGAGGTTTGTTGAAGGAATTGGGTATTATTATGACGAAGTTCTTTTCAGGAGGTTGTTATGCGAAATCGTGTTATATTCCTATGTGTGGGATTAATTATATTAAGTCTGCTTGTGCCTTTTACGCAGTTAAGAAGCAGCGCCAATGAAACCCTTTATTGGTTGACTACAGAAGAACGTGACTGGATCGATGATCATCCAGTTATTCACTATGCTTATGATCCTGAGTATGCTCCGTTTGAGTTCGAAAAGGATGGAGAACCAAGGGGTATAAGTATAGAAGTCTTGGAACTCTTGGAATCACAGCTGGGGATTGAAGTAAAAGTTCATCATATTGGTGAATGGAGTGAAGTCGTTGAAAGTGTCAGAGACCGTAAAGTGGACATGATTTCTGCGACACCAACCCGCGATAGAAGTGAATATATGAATTTTTCTGATCCTTATATTTCTATTCCAACGGGTTTAATAGTACGAGAAGGAAACTCTCTTATATCAAGTATTGATGATTTAAATGGAAGGTATGTTTCGACTGTAAAAGGTTGGTTTTGGAATGAAATCTTAGCAGAGCAGCATCCTCAATTAAAGTTGGTGGTTTATGATTCTGTTGAAGGTGCTTTAAATGCCGTAGTTTATGGTGATGTAGATGCAACTATACAAGATTTCGGGACAGCTTCGTACCATATTTCTGAGTTCAAAATATCTAATCTTAAAGTTATTGCAAAATATGATTTTACTCAGAAAATTGCGTTTGCAGTTAGAGAGGATTATGTGCAACTGACTTCGATTTTGAATAAAGTTATTCCAAGAATATCAGAAGAAACTATAATTATTCATAATAGGTGGATTAATCTCCAGTATGACTCTATAGGGGACAACTCTCTTCTAATTAAAATGGTTGCCTTAATATCTGGCGTATTGGTTATTGTATTACTTTGGACAGTGTCACTAAAATCTCAGGTAAATAAAAAGACAAAGCAATTACTTGAAGAATTGGAACATTCACATGAAATGAAGAATGAAATTGAGTCTATGAACACGAAGTTGAGAAATTCTGAACGCGAGATAAGAACTATTCTTGATGCTGATCCTAGTTCTATTTTTGTTAAAGACAAAGATGGACGATTCTTGCTTGTGAATAAGGCAGCCGCTCGTACTGTAGGTGTAGAAGTGGATGAAATGCTTGGACGTACCATGTTCGATTTTTTCAGAACGGATTACAGAAGAAAGTTTAGATTTAATGGAGTTAGCAGAATCAAAACTTTTTAGTGGTGAAATTGAATCTGAAATGTATACTGTTGAGCTAAATGATGGTAAAGGGAATCGGTTCTTTCATGATGTAAAGAAGCTCCCCATTATTGGAGATGATGGAATACCTGAAATGATTCTTAGTGTAGCAACAGATATTACAGAAATTCATAGTAAAAATAGAGAGCTTAATGAGTCACTTGAAAACTTGCAAATGGCGAGAGATCAACTTCTTGAACAAGAAAAATGGGCAGCGATTGGTGCATTTGTTGCAGGTATTGCCCATGATGTCAACACACCTCTAGGGTCTTCGATAACTATTAATTCTCATGCTAAAAAAAATACTTAGCGACTCTCGAGAGGCACTTAGATTAGGGACGTTGAAAAAGTCGGAATTGGAGGAAGCGTATTCTGATTTAGAGGAAAGTATGACCATGTTAGATGGACATTTGAAACAGGCAGCCGAGTTAATACAAAACTTTAAATCAGTATCAGTACATCAAATTACTGAGGTTGAAGAACACTTTAATTTGTGTGAATACTTAAGTAAAATTGCAAAGGGTATGAAGTATGAATGTAAAATGAAGGGTGTTACAATTGATGTTCAGTGTTCTGAAGATATTACTTATAAAGGCATGCCTGGTCTTATTTCTCAGGTTTTCACCAACTTAATAAAGAATTCATTAACACATGCCTATGAAGATGAGAGGAACGGTATTATTAAAATATGGGCAGAGTCTAAAGTGGGCGGCGTAGAAATTGTTTATAGTGACGATGGATCAGGCATGAGTGGTGATACCTTAGAAAAGATTTTTTATGCCATTTTATACTACCAAGCGAGAAGAAGGTGGAAGCGGTTTAGGTATGCATATTGTTAACACTTTAATCACAGACAAACTTAATGGAACAATTAATGTTTCAAGTAAGCTTGGAGAAGGTGTAGAGTTTCGTATCTTCCTTCCTGACAGAGGCTGATCAACTGTTATATGTTACTCTATAACGTGTAACAGTTATTTGGAACCATAAAAAAATCATGAAATACTAAACGCCTAATGGACTGAGTTCATTAGCGTTTTTGATAGTATTGCCTTGAAATAGGCTTAAATTTACGTGACTAAATGGTTTTACGCACTAAATGTCCCCATATATTCTGCGGTGGCTAGTATATGGCCACGAATCTGACTCATAAGATCTTCTTTTGTCATATTTAAGTGCCCTCTTAACATGAGGTCAATTGCATACAGTCTAAAGAAATACCTGTGTGTTCCAGAGGGGGGACAGGGGCCGCCATATCCAATTTCTCTGAAATCGGTCATACCCTGACAAGAATCATTACCCAGTTCGTAGACTTTCGGACAGTTCTCTTCTAGTGAAGTTTTCTTAGGATTGATGTTATAAAATACCCAGTGCACCCATCCGTGTGGTGCATCTGGATCATCCACAATCAGAATTAACGACTTAGTTCCTGCAGGTGGAGTGGTCCAGCTGAAGGGTGGCGAAATATTCTCGCCCTTACATGTATATTTAACTGGTATAGGCTCACCATATCCAAATGCCTTAGATTCTAATTTAAAGTCCATGGTGTCCTCCTTTCTTTCAGTATCCATATACACTTTTTACCCTGAATTCCCTTTAGATATCTAAAACATAATTACAATAATCGTAAAACATTCGAAAATAATTATGCGTACAACTAGTAAATGGTTATAAAATGGGTAAAAAATATGAGAAATTAGGGGAATGTGGGGTGAGGGTATGATATTGATTCCGCTGATATATGTCAAAGAGAACGATATACTGGGTAAGTCTCTTATTGACAGGGATCATCAAATACTGTTGAAAAAGGGCATGGAGTTAAAGAAAAGCCAAATAAAAAGGCTTATGGAACTGGGATATAATAACCTTTATATTGCATCGAAAATTGAATATGAGCCTGAGGAGTTTCTTGAACCAGAAGAACGTGATGCTTTGATGCAGAAAATGAAGACAATATATCTGAAGATGAAAAGATCATGTGAGATTGAAAAACTCAGAATGAGTTCGAAGAATACAAGTTCATTGTTCAAGATTGACGATGAGAAAATTAATGATATTAAACTCATTCATGTAGATATTCTTGATCTTGTTGGTGAAATTATGAGTAGTAAAAAGGATTATATAGATTATGTGACAGTAAAAAATCATGCTAACTATCCCTTTAATCATGCACTAGACACTGGGATACTGGCGACATTGATTGGAAAAAAATTTCAAATGAATGCTCGACAACTTATTGATATATTTATGGCCTCAGTTGTTAGCGAGCTTAGTAATGCATGTTTACCTGATAAGATACTTAATAAAAAAGGAAAACTTGAGACGTTTGAATATGAGATTATAAAGCAACATCCTGAAAATGGGTATAGAACGGCTAAAAGTTGCCCTTTTCTGAGTCATCACGTTAAGCTTATTTGTCTTCAACATCATGAAAGAGTCGATGGCAATGGATATCCAAATGGGTTAGCTCTTGATGAAATTGATCTGAAAGCAAGAATCTTAGCCGTCGCAGATGCTTATGATTCTTTAACGTCTGCAAGAACATATCGACCTCCATATCCACCTCATAAAGCTTTATCAATAATGAGGGCAGATTCCAATAAGGCTTTTGACCCTGACATTGTACAAGCTTTAAGTGAGGTTATAGTCCCTTATCCTATCGGTTCAGTACTGAAATTATGCAATAAGGAACAAGGTATTGTTGTCGGTATTCATAGAGATCGACCAGAAAGACCAGTTCTAATTACAATCGATTCAGCTCAACCTCATAAAATTGATCTGAAAAGTGAGACCGAGCTAAGTGTTGTTGGACTAAAATATGATCATTAGATAAAGGAAGCGAGGACTATGAATACTGATCGTATAAAAACAATAGTGATTCTTATAATAACCCTAGGATTAATTGGAATCATATCTCTATGGATTTCATCTGTCGTTGTATAAATTAAAGTGAAGCCCGTAAGGCATATTTATATGTTTTGCGGGTATTTATAATTTTAGCATTTACATTTTGAGGAGAAACCAACTTGTATTCAAAGGAAAAATGGGTATGTAAGTAGTAGTAGCTGAAACAAGGGGGGGACAAAATGAATATAAACACTTTGAAGAAAATTGGCCAAGTCACTGAGTTTGGAAAAGGAGAAACTATTATATATCAAGGCTTATATGGTGAGGAAATGTATTTGATTCTTAAAGGCAAAGTAGAGGTGTTTGTTCTTAATCCTTTTGATGGCACTGAAGCACATGTTGCTGAACTTGGAGCAGGAGATGTTTTTTGGAGAAATGAGTATTTTCCAAGGGGGTAAAAGGAGTGCATCAATTCGTGCTACCGAACCTTGTAGTATGTTTAGAATCACAAAAGATGGTCTAGATGAGTATATTAAAATTGACCCGTCCATGGCTGTAAAGTTGATGAAAACAATAGCAAAAAGATTAGTTGAAGCGGAAAAGTATATAAGTGATTTTAAGAATTAGCTTATCTGATGTTTGGAGGTTATTATGCCAAAAGACCATAATGATCCGTTTTATACGATAGATTATGAAGAAGAAGATGTAATATTTAATGTTGGTGATGAGAGTCCCTGTATGTATGCAGTTTTACAGGGGCGTGTTAGCTTGTACAAAAAAAACAACAGAGGGTGAAATTCAAATAAAAAGCATAGGTCCAGGAGCTTACCTGGGTGCAGTTTCCTATTTGGGTGAGGTCTCCCGTAGATACAAAGCTGTTGCAACGCAGTACACACGACTTCAACAACTTTTTGAGGACAATTTAGAAGGTTACATAAAAGTAAATTCTCAAAGTGTGGTTGTACTTATGGATGATTTGAGTTCGAGGTTAACTGCTGCAGACAAGAGTTTAGGTCAAATAGGTGGTATTGATAAATGTGTACCAAGCGATGGCGATGAATGTGTTGAGCAAAGTGCTGAAGAGGCTTTCCATAAAGCGCAGGAGGAAGTTGCCAAGACAACGATAGAACAACGTAATGCCCTAGACCATCCACTGTATCCTGAAGGGCATAAACATTACAATATTCCATTGAGTATTGGCCATGAGGAAATGTTGTTTGATAAGAATGCTGATTGTCCTGTTTGTGGTAAAGATTTTACCCTGTTTCAATTGAGGACATCGAAGTTTAAACTCAAGAAACTTGAAAGAGACATGCGCCAAGTTTTCGACGGAGTCGACGAAATTTGGTACAACATTTGGACATGTCCGCATTGTAAATATTCCAACTTCCACTACGACTTCCCAAGAATGAAGGCTGTTAACAAAGATAAACTACTAGATGAAATGCCTGCGAGAGTTACTGGATTCAAACTTCCAGAAACACAAAAAACTTCATATAATGAAGTGTTTGACAGTTACTATTTGGCTATGGCATGTAAAGAAATCGTTGGTGGCTCGGCATATGAAAAAGGCCGTTTATGGCTTCACTTGGCATGGATGTACAAGGATGTTGAAGATGAGGAAATGTTTGAGTTTGCCTATGAGAAGGCTAGAGAGAAATATGCTAAGGGTTGGTTTACAGAACGTGTACAAATCACACCTGAGGGAGAGCAAAAGTTGGCAATATTAATTTCCGAAATGCACCTCCAAGCTGGAATGCTTGAAGATGCAAGAAAGTTTATATTTGAAGCCGTCAACATTAAAAAAGGGACAAAAGCTTTAACGGAGCTTGCCAGAGATCGCCTCATGGAAATTAAGGACCTTATTAGGAGTACACCAAAAGAAGAGAATACAAAATCGCCTGAAAATGAGGCGTAAAATAGAAGGAGTGTTTGGAATTTTTCCAAACACTCTTATTTATTATTGGAATTATAGTTATTGAATTTGAGCGTCTGATACATTAAGATAGATTTATGTATCAGTTCAGTGCACATGCATTGAACTATTTTTTAAGGGGTGGAAAATGGAGAAAAGTAATAAAAGTATGATCGCGGCAGATTTAGCACTTTTAATTGTTGCTGTGATTTGGGGTACAGGTTTTATTGTAACAAAAAATATACTGTCTGGCATTACGCCGCTTTATATGGTAGCTATGAGATTTGCAGTAGCATCTATTATAATAACAATCATTTCGATTAGAAAGCTTCATACAATAAAATTTTCCGATGTAAAAGGTGGTATTATTGTTGGATTCATGCTCTTTATGGGATTTGCAACTCAAACGGTCGGGATTCAATATACCACTGCTGGTAAATCGGCATTTTTAACAGGCACAAACGTGGTTATGGTTCCGTTTATAGTATGGTTCATATATAAAAAAAGACCAGATGTCTATGCGATTATAGCAGCGGTTCTTTGTTTTATAGGTGTTAGCTTACTAACTGCTGGAGAAGAGTTTGGAGCTCTTGGAGCGGGAGATTTATGGGCCCTGTCATGTGCTTTGTTTTTTGCGCTCCATATAATAACAACTGGGATATTTGTAAGAAAGACTGATCCTGCTGTGTTAACATTTTTACAGTTTATATTTGTGACAATATTAGCATTTGCAACAGCTTTTGTAATGGAAGGCCCAGTTTATGTACCAAATCCTGATGCCGTGATGGGTGTTTTGTATTTGGGTGTGTTCAGTACATGTGCGGCATTTTTTTATTCAAACTATTGCTCAAAAGTATACAACTGCAACACATGCAGCAATTATTCTTAGTATGGAAGCTATGTTCGGGACACTATTTGGAATTCTAATTCTAAGTGAACCGTTTACTCCAATTATGGGACTTGGCTGTTTTATTATCCTCTGTGCAATTATAACTGCGGAAACTGGTTGGTCATTTTTAAGACCAAATAAGAAAGAGGATGAAAAGGCAACTGCATAAAAAAGGTTTAAATAACTATATGTTCAAAAACAAAAGAAAGGTGATTCCAATTGGAATCACCTTTTATGCTATATCAATATTAGTGTTGTTTTTTCGCCTTGCTGTTGTAACGAGGCTTGTTGCTACCACCCTTGTTGTAAGAACGGCTTTTAGATCCGAATGACTTGCCCTTGTAGTGGTCTTTACCGCCACCACCAGAACGTGCTTTTTCGAAACGAAGCTCAAGAGTCTTACCAGTTGAGTGTGCCTTACCATGAAGTGCATCGATGATCTGGTCAGCAGTTTCCTTATTCATGTCAAGGTATGTTACATTATTTCTCATTCTAATGTTTCCGATAGCATGCTTTCGGATACCAGTCTTAGAAGAAATAAGGTGTAGCAGGTCTCTAACTTCTACCTTGTCATCACGGCCAAGGTTAAGTCTTAGAGAATCAGAACGCTTGCGTCCGTCATGACCTTGACCAGAGCTAGGGCCCTTTTGTCCACGTTTCGTTGGAACATGTGAACGGAAGCTAAAGTCGTGATCAGATCCTTTTTCAAGCTCAAGGTTCATGTCAATAATCGCTGCTGCGATTTGTCTTGAACTAAAGCCTTCGTCTTCAAGCTTATTAATAATTTTTTTTACAGCGTGTTCACTCATGCCGTCTTCACCAATTTGAAGTGCTTTTTCAACATACTTGTCAACTCTTGAAGTGTTTACTTCAGTAAGAGATGGAAGTTGAGCTTCATCGATTTTTTCCTTCGTGTAATGCATGATTTCAGTCAGGAAGCTGATGTCTTCACGGCTAGTGATTGTAGACGCTTCACCAGTTCTACCAGCACGACCAGTACGGCCGATTCTGTGAACGTAGTTTTCTGGGTGACTAGGAACATCGTAGTTGTATACTGCATCAACACCGTCGATATCAAGGCCACGTGCAGCAACATCTGTAGCGATTAGAAGGTTTAGGTGACCTGCGTTGAATCGCTTAATTGTTTCAAGACGTTGTGCTTGCGGAATGTCACCGTGGATTTTATCTGAAACAACATTCTTCTTTTGGAATGCTTCAGATAGTTGATCAACACCACGTTTAGTATTACAGAAGATCAGTGCTTGCTTAGGCGTCTGGAAATCAATTAGACGTAGCAGAGCATCAATTTTGTGTCTTCTTTTAATAAGATAGTATTTTTGAGTAATGTTGGTATTCGTCATGTTCTTGCGTGCAATATGAATACGTTGTGGATCTTTCGTATACTTCTTCGCAAGGTATTCAACTGTTTTCGGCATTGTTGCTGAGAACAGAAGAGTTTGTCTTTCTTCAGGAAGGTATGAAAGGATTGCTTCAAGTTCGTCCTTGAAGCCCATCTTTAGCATTTCATCCGCTTCATCAAGAATAAGCGTATTAACGTTACCAGCCTTTAGAATACCTCTATCAAGGTGATCCTTTGTACGACCTGGTGTACCTACAACAACCTGAGCACCACGCTTAAGTTTTCTAATTTGATGATAGATTGGTTCGCCGCCATAAACAGGAACGACATTTAGACCTCTCATACCAGCAGCTAGTGCTGAGATTGCTTCAGATACCTGAACAGCTAGCTCACGTGTAGGGCAAAGAATAAGTGCCTGTAGTGAACGATCTGCTTCATTGATATTTTCAAGCATAGGAATGGAAAACGCTGCCGTTTTACCTGTACCAGTTTGCGATTGTGCAATAATGTCGTGACCCTCTTTACATAGTGGAATCGACTGAGCTTGAATGTCAGTTGGTTCTGAGAAGCCACATTTCTCGATGCCATTCATGACAGCATCTGATAATTCGTATTGATTAAAACCCATTAAAAGTCCTTTCTTCATTACATGCCAAATTCAGTCTTAGCTTGCAATGCTTCAAGGACTAAGCCAGACTAAATTTAACACCTCTAGTTTGTTAACTAACCCAGTGTATATTATATCTGAAAATATTGCAAGGCATATTTCAAGAAGAAAGCATAAAATTACATATTTTTTTTAGAATTCACTTTTGAAATTAAGGGAAAACGTTTATTTTGATTAAAATCATTAAAAATGACTTAGATTGCCTTCTTATACATTTTTAAAAGGTGAGAGAGTAATAGGACTCATCAGTAAGAGTGTTAAAAAAATAGAATCATTCAACAAAAATTGTAGATCATACACGCATGACCATGTATAATATAGAAGAGAAATGAGTAAACGGTATCAGTACATAGTCAAAACATAGTTAATTTATGAAAATCAGTAGGAGGATATATTAATGAAGGAATTTGTTCTTGTAATTAATCCAGGCTCAACGTCAACAAAAGTTGCTCTTTTTAAGAATGAAGAAAATGTGATCCAGAAAAATCTAAGTCATTCTACAGAAGAGCTTGATAAGTTCGACAAAATTACGGATCAGTTTGAGTATAGAAAAGATATCATAATTGACTGGATAAAAGAATCTGGTTATGCAGTTGATCAATTAGCGTCAGTTGTTGGTCGCGGCGGGCTGTTAAAGCCAATGCCTTCTGGCACATATAAAGTGACAGACGCTCTTATTGAAGATTTAAGAATAGGTGTTCAAGGTGAACATGCATCAAACCTTGGTGGCATCATTGCTAGAAGTATTGCTGAGGAAGCTGGCGTAGAGTCTTATATAGTAGACCCTGTTGCAGTAGACGAGTTCGCAGAAGTTGCAAGAATCTCAGGTATGCCAGAAATTAAAAGACGTTCACTACTTCATGCTTTGAATATTAGAGCCATTGCTCATAGAGTAGCAAAAGAAAAAGCATGTCATATTAACGATTTGAATCTTGTTGTTGCACATCTTGGTGGCGGAATTTCAGTTGTCCCTATGAAGAACGGTAAGATGATCGATGCAAATAATGCCAATGAAATGGGACCTTTTTCACCTGAGCGTGCTGGTGGACTACCTATTGGAGATCTGGCAAAGATGTGTTACTCAGGAGAGTACTCATTTAAGGAATTGAAAACTAAAATGCGTGGTAAGGGTGGCCTTGTAGCTTACTTAGGTACAAACGATGCTCGTGAGGTACTAAAACGTATTGAAGCTGGGGACAAAGAGGCTAAACTTGTATTTGAAGCAATGGGTTACCAAATCTCCAAGGAAATTGGTGGTATGGCAACAGTACTACAAGGCAAAGTAGACGCCATCGTTTTAACTGGCGGTGTTGCATATTCAGAGTACCTAACAAAGTACATTGAATCCCAAGTTGGATTTATTGCCCCAGTAATCGTTAAGCCTGGTGAAGATGAAATGATCGCTCTTAACGAGGGTGTTATGCGTGTGAATGCGGGTGAAGAGCCAGTTAAGATATACGAAAACGAAGTATAAGATAGAAGTACTAATTAAGGTAACTTTTGATGTTTAGATTATGTAAATAATTTAACTTATACTCACCCTAAAGACCCTACTGAATAACATAGATATTCAGTAGGGTCTTTTTTGTTTTTTTTGCCCTATCAGAAAAAGAAATATGTTATAATGCATTTGGTGCGAATGATTATAAAAAGTTCGCGATTAATGTTCGTTAAAATTAACAACTCCCATATGGAGGGTGAATCATGTTAAATATGAAAAACTATGCTGCACCAGATTCTTTACAAGAAGCTTGGAGTCTATATAATACTAGTCCAAGTAACGTTATTCTTGGAGGTTGTGCATTTCTAAGGCTAGGTAATAAAAGAATTGGAACAGGTATAGACCTATGCAAATTAGAACTCGACTATGTAAAAGAACATGAGGCATTTATAGAAATCGGATCAATGACTAAACTGCGTGAGTTAGAAACAAATAAGCTTATTGCCTTTCATTTTGGAGACGCCCTTAAAAATAGTGTTGAGAGTATTGTTGGTGTGTCATTCAGAAATTCTGCTACTATAGGTGGGTCTGTATTTGGAAGGTATGGCTTTTCAGACGTCATAACCGCTCTTTTATCTTTAAACACTGAAATAGAGATGTATAAAGGTGGACACATGACTTTGAAGCGTTATCTAAATGCTCCACCAAAGTTCGATATACTAGTGGCAATTAGAATACCTAAGTCAGATAAGTGTCAGTGTCATTATGAGGCTATAAGACATTCAGCAGGTGACTTTCCAATACTAACATCTGGTGTGTCACTTACAGACCAGGGTCTTGTCATTTCTATTGGTGCAAGACCAATGCGTGCAACAAGAGCCGAAAACACAATGAAATATTTGAATAAGTATTTAAGTAGTAAAGAAATACTTACTAATGAAATTATAGAAAATGCAGCAGTCATGGCAAGTGAAGAGTTAACCTTCGGATCAAACATGAGGGCGCAAGCAGAATATAGAAAACATCTTTGTAAAGTGCTTGTAGAAAGAGGCATTAGAGAGGTGTCAAATGGAAATTAATTCAACGATAAATGGAAAAACACGAACATTACAGATTCAGCCTGGTCAAAATTTAGCTTCAGTACTTCGTGAAAATGGGTACACAGAAGTACGAACAGGATGTGATACAGGATCATGTGGATTATGTACAGTTTGGGTAGATGGAAAACCTGTTTTGTCGTGCTCAACCTTAGCGGCTCGTGTAAGTGGAAAAAGTATCACAACAATTAAAGGTGTTGGATCAGAAGGTGAATCACTTGCAAAATACCTAGTAGCAGAAGGTGCAGATCAATGTGGTTACTGCAGTCCAGGCTTTATTATGACTGTACTATCCATGAAAAATGAACTGGAAAGTCCAAGTGAGGATGATGTAAAGCATTATCTCAACGGGAATCTTTGTAGATGTACTGGATACGAGGGGCAAACACGTGCGATTATGAACTGGTTAAAGGAGACTGATCATGTGCTACATCGGTAAATCTATAGAAAAAATTGATGGTCATGCCATTACAACAGGTGAACCAGTATACACGGACGATCGCGACTTAAAAGACCATCTTTACGTACACATTGTTCGGAGTAAACATGCGTATGCAAAAATCATAAATATTGAAGTTGAAAAGGCAATGAGCATAAATGGTGTTGAGATCGTACTGACACATAAGGATGTTCCAAACACAAGGTTCACAATTGCAGGTCAATCTTTTCCTGAGCCATCGCCATACGATAGACGGATCCTAGATGAGTATGTTAGGTATGTTGGTGATCCAGTTGCAATCATAGCAGCGGATAGTGAGCAAACAGCAGTACGGGCAGAAAAAATGCTTAAGATTGATTTTGAAGTCTTAGAACCTGTCCTAGATCCTAAAGAAGCCATCAATCATAAATCAAAAGTACATGCAGAAGATGATTTGTTCACTCATTTTGATTTTGGATGTAGACCACAGCAAAACTTAGCAGGAACTTATGAAGTCGGTTTTGGTGATATTGACAAAGCCTTTGAAGATAGCGATGTTATTGTCGAAGATGAGTACAGCACACAAGCTCAGGCACATGCAATGATGGAAACATATAGAAGTACTTCACATTTTGACGAAAATGATCGACTCGTTATTGTAACAGCCACACAAATTCCTTTCCACGTAAAGCGAATTGCAGCGAAAGCACTAGGTATGGAGGAAGAACAAATAAGAGTGTTGAAGCCAAGAATCGGTGGTGGTTTTGGCGGTAAACAAACAATGGCAACAGAGCTCTATGCAGCTATTGTTACAATGAAAACAGGAAAGCCAGCTCGAGTGGTTTTTAATAGAAAAGAGACTTTTTCTATGTCGAGTAGTAGACATGCATTCCATGTAAACATTAAACTTGGAGCGACATCGGATGGTATTATAAATGCTATTGATATGAAAGCTCTCTCGGACACTGGTGCTTATGGAGAACATGCATGGACTGTTCTTATGGTTGCTGGGCATAAGTCATTACCACTGTATAATAAAACCACTGCAGCAAGATACAGAGGACAGGTTGTTTATACTAATAAAATGCCAGCTGGTGCTCTTAGAGGGTATGGCGTGACTCAAGCTATATTTGCAATGGAATCTGCACTGAATGAGCTTGCAGATGAATTAGGTATGGATCCTGCTGAATTAAGACTTAGAAATGTCATTCAGCAAGGTGAACAAAATCCAATTCTGGAGGGATCAAGTGATGAAGCCCCATCCATGCTAGGAAGCTGTACACTGAGCAAATGTATAGAAATTGGAAGAGAAAAAATTGGATGGAATGAAAAATACCCTCGCCGTGAAGTGGACTGCTCAAATGTTTATAGTTCAAAAGTCAGAGGCGTTGGAATGGCAATTACAATGCAGGGGTCTGGAATTGCTGAAATAGACAGTGCAACTGCCGAGATAATACTAGAAATGAGTGGAAGGTACACATTAAAAATTGGTGCAACTGATATGGGAACTGGTTGTGATACAATTCTTCTACAAATGGCTGCGGATGCATTAAAAGTTAATATAGATCAAGTTGATGTTGTGACAGGCGATACAGATAATATGCCATACGATACGGGGTCTTATGCTTCTAGTACAACATATGTAACGGGTAATGCAGTTATAAGAGCAGCAGAGAATCTTATGGACAAGATAAATAGTGGTGAAACTGCACCAGTACTTGGATCAGGATATTTTTCAGGTGACACAAGTCCACCACCGTTTATAGCTGGATTTGCTGAAGTTGAAGTAGATATGGATACTGGTCAAGTTGAAGTGATTGATTATGTTGCAGCTGTTGACTGTGGTACAGTAATTAATACAAATCTTGCACGTATTCAAGTTGAAGGTGGTCTTGTTCAAGGTATAGGTATGGCTTTATATGAAGATGTTCAGTATACCTCTAAAGGACGTATGATGACAGATACCTTCATGCAATACAAAGTTCCAACACGTAAAGACATTAACACACTTCAAGTAGAGTTTGTACCAAGTTATGAGCCATCTGGTCCAAAGGGGGCAAAGTCAATTGGTGAGGTTGTTATTAATACACCACCTCCTGCAATTGCCCATGCTATTTCTAATGCAACAGGGGTTAGAGTTAAGTCGCTACCTATTACACCTGAGGACATTTGTATGGGAATACGTGATCGTGATTCTAAGAAAATAAGCTTAATACCTGATTTTATACGCGAAGTAAGTATGGTTTAAAAAATGTTGCCTATACAACATTATTTTCTGCTTAATTGATATATAATAAGTCTTAATAAGAAAATATATATAGCTTTTGATTCAAATATAGTCAGGGGAGGGATTCTTATGTATGATATGCTCTTCAACGAAGAACTTCAGAAGGACATGTTAAAATTCTTTTCTGAGGACTTGTCTAAACTTGGTATAATCAAAGACGTTAAGAAAAATGAGATTATTGATCCTGAAACTGCTGATCAAGTTTATATAGTTCTGTCCGGGTCTTTCAAGCAGGCGCTTTACAGCGCTGAAGGAGATGAAATAACTTTTTTCCGTCTTCGATCAGGAACGATTTTTGGAGAAATGGATTATTTTGATGGCATGAGAACATGTGTGATTACAAAAGCTGTAGAAAACTCAAAAGTGTCAGTGTTAAGCAGGCAGGTTCTTGAAAAAGAACTTAAAAATGATCCTCTAATATATCGACAGTTTATGCATAGTGTCATAAGAAAATACAGAATTGTAATGCTTGAGCTTGCGGATGTTAAGTTTAACGATTCATTAGGGAAATTAGCACATTCGATTATCAGACTTGCGTACACTACAAAACATCATGCAAAAGGTGATGCTGGTGTGCAAAAGGTTCATATTGCAATTACACATGATGAGCTTGCAAGTCGAACGGCTTCAAATAGAAGTACAGTAACCAATGGTCTTAAAACCTTTAAGGACAAAGGACTCATTGCTATAAAAGATCGGCAGATCATTATTCTAAATCTAGACGGTCTTAAAAGCTATGTAACCCACTATTGGATGAGTAGAGTAATTTTGAATTTTATATTAATGTAAATTAAACCTTCTATGGTATTCGTAAGATACCAATAGAAGGTTTTTATTTTTATCCATATATAGAAAAAAATTCACAATTGTGTGCTAGACAACAGATTTAGTTTTTATATCGATCTATGATATTACCAAGAAGTACTTCTTAAAATTAAAACAAGGGGGAACAAAATGTTAAAGTTAATTGGCGTACTTATTATTATTATTGGTTTCATTAGGAAATATGACACAATTGCTGTTGTGTTAGTTGCAGGGATCGTGACGGGTCTTGTGGGTGGACTTGGATTTGTTGAAATCCTAAGTATTATTGGAAGTTCGTTTATCAAAACAAGATATATGTCCATATTCCTTTTAACCCTACCCGTTATAGGCATTCTGGAGCGTTATGGTCTTCGTGAAAGAGCAGCGTACTTAATCAGTCGTATGAAAACAGCAACAGCAGGTAAGGTTTTATCTGTGTATACACTCATTCGCCTTTTCGCAGCAGCATTATCGCTTAGACTAGGTGGTCATGTTCAATTTATTAGACCACTCGTTAATCCAATGGCATATGGTGCGGCTCAAAACAAATATGGTCAAGTTGGAAATAAAGAAGAAGAAATGATCAAAGGATATGCAGCGGCATCTGAAAACTACGGAAACTTCTTTGGCCAGAATGTATTTATCGCCTCTGGTGGTGTTCTGCTTGTTGTTGGAACTCTTGAAGAGCTTGGAATTACGGTGACTCCACTTGAGGTGTCAAAGGCAGCTATTCCTGTTGCGATTATAGCTGGTCTTATGGCTATGGTCCAAAACTGGGTTGTTGACAAACGTATTGAAAAAGCACAATCAACGGGAACCAAAGAACAGAATCGTGAGGTGGTTTAAATGAAAAGTACATTACTTGAGCTAATATATATTATTGCAGGACTTATATCGGTAATGACAGCTGTTTATGCATTGAATGATGAAAAACATCCATCTCCGAAGGGGACAGCACTATTTTGGGGGCTTCTTGGTTTTGTATTTATAGCTGGCAAATATATTCCAGACTATGCAGTTGGTATAATTCTTATTGTCATGGGCTGTATTACGGCAATGAAAAAAAGTGACATTTGGTTCACAGCAAAACGCGCCAGAATCAGAACGTGAGGCGACAGCTAAAAAGCTAGGCAACAAGCTGTTCATGCCTGCACTAACTATTGGTCTTGTAGCATTTTACTTTGGACAGTTTCAAAAGTCATTAGGTGGTCTTGTAGGTCTAGGTGCAGGTGCTGTTCTTGCTACCATATTTGCACTGGCAATCACTAGAACCAAGCCATCCAATGTAACATATGACGGAAGTCGTTTGCTTCAGCAAATTGGATCAGCAAGTATATTACCTCAATTACTTGCGGCATTAGGTTCTTTATTTGCAGCAGCAGGTGTTGGAGAAGTTATCTCTGGAGGTATTGGAAGTGTTATTTCAGAAGGTAATATTTTAGCAGCAGTCATTGCATATTGTTTAGGTATGGCTATTTTCACAATGATTATGGGGAATGCTTTTGCTGCATTTGCAGTCATAACGGCTGGGATTGGCATGCCACTGGTAATGTCCCAAGGGGCTAATCCAGCAGTAGCTGGTATATTAGCACTAACAGCTGGCTACTGTGGCACTCTTATGACACCGATGGCAGCTAACTTTAATATTGTTCCAGCGGCGGTTCTTGAAACTGAAAACAAATATCGTGTTATTATATCGCAACTACCATTTGCCTTAACATTACTGGGCATCCATGTAGTGCTTATGTATACACTCGCGTTTTAATCAGCACTGACTTAGCATTAGGAGGACAGAATGAAACTATTGATAACGGGTTTTGATCCGTTTGGTGGAGAAAGTATTAATCCTGCTTTTGAAGCCATTAAAGCATTGCCAGACAAAATTGAGAACTGTGAAGTGATAAAACAAGAGATTCCAACAGTGTTTGGAAGATCGTTAGAGGTTCTTGAAATGTCGATTAAGAAGCATGAACCAGATGTTGTAATTTGTGTGGGACAAGCAGGTGGCCGCTTTGAACTATCTCTTGAAAAAGTAGGTATTAATTTAAATGAAGCCCGTATCCCTGACAATGACGGCAATCAACCGCTGGGATCACCTATTCATTCAGATGGGGAAACTGCATACTTCTCAACACTACCTCTAAAGGGGATGCTGAAATCGCTGCATGAAGAAAGTATTCCTGCGGGTATTTCTTACACAGCTGGAACATATGTATGTAATCATGTTTTATATGGGTTAATGCATATGGTTAACAACATGTTTCCTCAGACAAAAGGTGGCTTCATACACGTTCCATTTTTACCTCAACAGGTTATTGATAAGAGAAACATGCCATCTATGTCACTGGACATGATCACAAAAGGGCTTGAAACGTGTATTGCAGCATGTGCGAAGTACGATGCTGACATACAGTACCCATCAGGACAAACACACTAGGAGGAAATCTCATGGCTGCACGCATATTCGTATATGGCAGCTTGATGAAGGGATTCTTCAATTACGAGAAGTACCTGAAGCATAGAGCTGTTAAAGTGGAAAAAGGTAAAACAAAAGGTGTTTTGTATCATCTTGAAAACAAAGGGTATCCAGGTATGGTTGATGGAGACGACGAAGTATACGGAGAGATTATTACATATACAGACGAAGACCTTGGTTTGGTAGAAATAGACAAACTAGAAGGCTTTGAAGGTGTGTATGACCCTGAAAGTCCATATAATCGTGTATCTTATGAAGTGGTCAACCTAGAAACCAATGAAATAGTCATTCTTGATGCTTACAAGTATAATGACTGCGCATCATGTAACATTAACGATGATAAGATACTAATTGATAGTGGTAGTTGGTCAGAGTATATGAGCAATCGAACATCATAATTACGTGCAAAAAGGCTGGGTTTATAAACCTAGTCTTTTTCTTATGCATCTAATTTGTGGCTTTAGAAGGAAGGTTATGTTGTTTTATCGAACTTATTACAAGTTGGCACTTGGATTATAGAAAGGAAGTGTTTATGACACTGTCATATCATTCTTATTTAGATAAAATTATTCAGTTGTATTCAGAGGGAAAATTTAAGGACGCTTTAGAGTATTTAAATACTCACCGTGGTCAGGTGAATGGAATAGATTCTCAAATTGATAACTTTGCTTTTTGTATTGCAGCTTTAGATGGTGACGCAAACCTGTCTATGGATATATTTGAAAAGGCTATTAGGGAAAAAGGATTTTGGTTTGAGACGTCACAGTTAGAGAGTGATTCGGATCTTGATGTTATAAAAGAGGATGTTAAGTTTAAAGCACTTCTTGAAATGAATCGACGTCGGGAGTATGAGTGTTTAGGTCTAGCACAAGCGATGGTATATACACGCGATGGAAGTCATGATCAAGGCTATATTATTCTTCACGGAAATCATGAGAATGCTAGAATTACGAAAGGCGCTTGGAGTGAGGAAGCGGTTGATGGTTCTCTGAGTGCGTTTATACAGTCTGGACAGGCAGATTTCCACGATGCGTATCATTGGAATGATAGAGAAAAAGCAGTATCTGATACCATGACAATGATTGATGATCTGTTAAAAGCGTATCCAGATGTAAAGGAATGGACTCTTGTAGGATTTTCAATGAGTGCAACGGTTGTTTTAGATATAGTGACAAGAAAACTATTTGTCCCAGACCATCTAATAGTATTTGGACCTTGGATTCCATATGCGAAAGATGAACAAGCAAAATTATCGGAGTTACAACAAGTATCTAAGATATCAGTTCTGATTGGAGATAATGATGAAGACTGTGTTGAACATGCACAGATGTTAGTTGATCTCCTAAAAAAGGCATCAGTTCAAGCGAATTATATAACAATGGATGAAACAGGACATGGTTATCCCGATAATCTAAAAAAATATCTTGATATGTTATAAAGATAAAACAAGGCTAAAATAGAAGGAGTGGACCATGAAGAATCTATTTGTATTGAGTCATGGGCGACAAACGGCTCAGAATATATCAAAAGATATGGCGTCCATTTTTTGGTGAGTATATTAGTGTTAAGCCCATCTGCGTGGAAGATGGGCTTTTTGACATCGATTTCGAAGGTGCACTTGTTCTCGATACAGGGAAATGGATGGAAGACCTTGATGTATCATCAATGAAACCAACCATTCCAAAGGGCACTAAATACATTAAAGCAAGACGTGTAGTCGACTTCAATAGACTCCACGAGCTTATGGATATACCTGAAGGAACGGATATTCTTCTGGTGAATGATCACCAAAAGACTGCAGACATAGCGATTAAACAGCTTATGGAACTAGGTCTTGGACATTTGAATTTCTATCCGTTTTATCCAGGCATAGAAACCTATAGGAAACTATCATTTGCTGTAACACCTGGTGAGGCGCATCTTATTCCTGACTGCGTCAAAACTACAATTGATATAGGTACCAGGCGCATAGACTTAACAACGATTGTTGAGGTTGCAGAAGCTTTAGGGATTCTTGATGAGGTTGCACCTACATTATCAACTGGGTATGTTAAAGACATGTTCGGCCTAGTTAAAAACTATAGTAAAGCCGCTAAAGATGCTTCTGAAATGCGTGATACATTCCAGGTGCTTGCTGACCATTCAAACTCGGGTATTGTCTACGTGGACGAAAATAGAAATGTTATGTTAATCAATAAAGCTTTTTACAGAATGGCTGGTAAGCTTGTTGAGAATGTGGTTGGTCAGCCTATTGAGAGTATTATTCCCCAAATAGGATCAGTGTTTGAAGCACCTTCACAAAAGTATATAGTTAAAGTGTTTGACCGCGAGTGTGTTATTGAGGCAAGCGATGTAAAGCTTAAAAGTGGTCAGATTGGCATGATCTTCAATATTGAGGACGCCGATGCAATTCAAAGAATGGAGCATGAGCTTCGAAGAAAAAACAGAGCGTCTGCTCATATTGCAAAATACAGATTTTCAGATATTCACACCAATTCGAGTTTAATGTTGAAAACCCTAGAGCTCGCGAAAAAAGGTGCCGCTAGTGATGCAACTATTTTAATTCAAGGTGAAAGTGGAACGGGAAAAGAACTTCTTGCACAAGCCATACATAATAAATCTGGACGTAAAGGCGGTGCGTTTGTTCCAGTGAACTTTGCTGCTTTGCCTGAGACGCTTATAGAGTCAGAGTTGTTCGGTTATGAGGAGGGGGGGGCATTTACAGGTGCTAGAAAAGGTGGAGCACCAGGGCTCTTTGAAGCAGCACATGGTGGAACTTTATTTCTTGACGAAGTTGGTGATGCACCTCTCAGTTTTCAAACGAGGCTCTTAAGAGTTTTACAAGAAAGACAAATTCGACGTGTAGGTGGCAGAAAGCAAATACCTGTCGATGTACGAATTATTGCAGCGACAAATAGAAAGCTAAGTGACCTTGTTATGAATGGGCAGTTCAGACAAGACTTGTATTATAGGCTATGTGTACTCCCTATAGCTGTTCCGTCTCTTAGGGACCGAACCGAGGACATATCTCTTATTCTTAAGATGCATATGGAAATGATCCAAATGAAAAAAATCAGTCTTGAAGACTACTTGCTAAATGATGCCATAGAATATTTAAAATCATATGATTGGCCAGGAAACATAAGACAGCTTGCAAACTTGGCTGAGTACTTATCTTATATTGTTGAAGAAGGTCAACCAATCCAGCAAAGTGAATTACCAATTATTGTGCGAGAAGATCTTAATGAATCTGAAAGTGATTTACTATCTTCTATCCTTGAAGAGGAAATGAAGTGGTTACTGGTTACGTTGTTTGAGCTTGGTGCTATGGGAAGACGAACGCTAGAGCAAAAAAGCAGGAGACGTTGATCTAGACTTGTCAGAATCTCAAATAAGATCGTTGCTTCTTGACGCTGGTGACAAAGGACTTGTACAGATCGGTAAGGGGAGGACTGGAAGTAAATTGACGCCACGAGGTAATAGGGTTGCATCAAAGTTGGTATGATATCATAAAACAGCAATTGGGTATTTAATGGGAGAAAATAGATCCCGTTTGCAAAACAAATGTACAACTATACAGGTAAATAGCCATCTCAAAATTGGCACGCAACTTGCGCCTTCTATTTATGAATACTCAAATAGGAGGCTTTATTATGAAACTTGGTATACTCGGTGGTATGGGTCCGTTGGCAACAGCAGATTTTTTTAGAAAGATCGTTCAGATGACAGAGGCTGCATCTGATCAAGAACATATACGAATTTTGATGGATGATAATCCACAAATACCTGATAGAACTGCATTTATAATGGGAGAGGGTACTGATCCGACAAGAGCGATGGTACGTTCAGCGCTTCGTCTTGAGTTTATGGGGGCGGATTTTGTTGCAATGCCTTGTAACACGGCCCATCGATTTCACAGTACCATTCAATCATTCCTTGATGTTCCAATATTGAATATGGTAGATTTAACTGGTGCTTATATAAAAAAAAAAATGGCCAGAAAAGAAGAAAGCCCTACTCCTTGCTACAAAAGGAACTTACTCAGCGGGTATTTATAATTTTACTTTGGATTCAAGGGGCATAGAGCTTGTCGTTCCAAGTGAAGATGCTAAAGAACTTTTAATGCAGTGGATCTATAAGGTGAAAAAGAGTGGAGAAGTGCCTTCAAAAAATGAGTTTGAAAACCTAGTGTTTGATCAAACCAAGGGAGAAGAGATGCCAATAATTCTTGGGTGTACAGAACTTCCATTAATCATCGACAAATTGCAACTAGACGGTCCATATATTGATACAACAACAGTTCTTGCAAAGGCGTGTGTAGAGCTAGGAATGAAAAAAAAGAGGAGTGACTTTGATGGGTCAATGAACATTGCTTAGGTATGTGTTATGGACTAATTATGAGGGAATAGAGTAATATTGGGTAATAATATAAAGACTAAACTAATGAGGCATCCTTGAAGGGTGTCTCTTTCTTTTGAAAGGAGGAGAAGATGCGTAGATTTGTAAGCTGTATGGTTGCGATATTGTTGGTGGTGATGATGTTGCCGATTCAATCTGGCGCATTAACACTCTCTGCAAGTAGTGAAATAGGTGGAGTCAATGAGTGGATTACGGTAACGGCGCCATCGACTGCATTTGATTGGTCTGGGTATGGCCGAGAATGGAAAGATAGATACTCATTTAATTATGCACAGTACATGAAGGTCTATAAATTTAATGTTGAAAAAGGACAAAACTATACCTTGTACATGAAAATGCCACTGGACGAAGGCTATATGAATATAAATCTAACGGGAATTAGTCCAGTATCCGAATCGTATCCATATGTAGATGGAACAATCTCTGACTTTGTTATGTATTTTCAACAACCATGGGCACCGAGGTCAAATAATATTGATGTGTATAGGAAGAACTTCAGCGTTTCAGAAAGTAGTGACTCGACTGAACTATATGTAATTTGTAGCTTTGAAACCCCTGGGAAAAGTTTTGAGTTTATGTTAAAAACACCTAAGGACTCAGACGATGATGTTGACAACTCAACAGAAAATCCATATGTTCCAGATAGAAATGGGTACACATGGGGTGGTGTTTTAGGCATACCTGTGCATTTGGAAGCTAGTAGTGGTATGGTGGAAGAAACATATCATGATGAAAGTGTATATGTTGACGACACTACTTATGATGAGACTACTTATACAGAAGAAACATATCATAATGAAGGTGATTTTTATTCTACCGAAGATGCTTTAATAACAACATATTCAGCTGAAGATGCCAAGCTATTGAGTCTTAATCAAGAGTACAACTATTCAGTGGCACTTGAGGTAGACACACAAAATGTGAAAGACGTTTACTTAGATGACTGGGCAACAGCGTATCAATTGTATAAATATCAGCTTCAACCTGGTCAAAAATATACATTTGATTTCATGTATAACACCTTTAATAATATGAATGCCTACCTCATTGGTGAAAACCCAATGGCAACAAATGTATCATTCCAAAATGATGTGAGTAGCAATACTATAATTGCAGCTTTTCAGGAACAGCCTTTTGCAAGTTTAGGTTACGATGAATGGTATGCTTCAAGAACACAGTTTACAACATCATCGAACAGCACGGGCTCAGTCCTATATGTGCTTGTTCGTGCATCCTATGAAGGTGATCCTTACAAATTTAAACTCACAAGTGGTTATTTAAGCTCTGAGGAAGAAACGTATAATCTACGCAGATTCACTAAACGGGCATAAGTGGGTTAATCAGTGGAGTACACCACTGAAACTATGGAGATAAAACTATAGTGAAATATGAATTGACAGAGCATTTTGGCATTAGCTGAATGCTCTGTTTTATTGAAAAACGAGAGCTGTGTAAGATATTATTTAGTGTCTAGAAGGATATTGAATCTGATATCACGAAAAATACTAGTAATAGAATATCCTTGGGGGGAATAAAAATGATTACTTACAAGTTGTGCAGTGAAGTATCGGATGAACAGATCTACCATGCATTCCAAAAAGGATTTGCAGATTATATGATCAAAATAACAATGGAAAAAGAAGATATGTTGACTAGATTCTTTGGACCAGAGGGGAACGACCGTACTTTGTCTTACTTGGCACTAGATGGTGACAAGGGTATAGGTTTAGTACTTGGTGGCGTCAGAATGATGAACGGTATCAAAACCATGAGGTGTGGTACGATGTGCATTCATCCTGATTATAGAGGCAAAGGGATAGCACAAAAATTAATTAGTATGCATAAGGAAATTGGGAAATCACAAGGCTGTAAACAAATGTTTCTTGAAGTCATAGTGGGAAATGACAGGGCAGTACATTTTTATGAGAAAAATGGTTATGAAAAGGTGTATGATTTGTCCTATTACAATATTCAAAAAGATGCGCTTACAAAGATGAGTATTTTGCCAATTCATGAAGAGTATGAAATCAAACAAATAGGATACTATGACGTACTTTCATATAGAAAAGAATTGTTCGATATGCATCTACCTTGGCAATCCGATATAGAATACTTTAAGACCCTAGAAGCCAAGTATTATGGAGCATATGACGGGGAAAGAATTATAGGCGCATGTGGTGTATTTAAAGGCAATGTATTTTTCCTTCATATAAATCCAGAGTTTAGAGGGTATGGGATTGGTATGGCCACTTTGTTTGATGCTCTTAAATATGACTCTTTTGAGAGTGTGAGAATGACACTAGCTAATAATGCTGTCATGAGAAGCTTTTGCGAACATATTGGAATGAAAAAGAATGACTTAACACAGTACGAGATGTTTTTTTTAACAATATAAGAAAAACTCCGATTCTAATTCAGAATCGGAGCTTTTCTTATATTGTAGGATGAATGCAGTATTGATTAATCATACGAAAGGACTTTTATTTAACAGCAACCACTGCATTTTCAAGCATATTATCAAAAATTGTAGTGCAAAAACCATCTCTACATAGTTCGTCATAACATACACACATGATTTCACCATTTTTTAGAGCAACTGCTGCAGGGAATTTCTCAACGCCAAAACGATCAGCAAGTCCTTTAGACTTGTAAACGTCAATTCTTGAGACGGCAACTTGACCTGCTTTGTCGGTTTCGTATCTCTCAATTGTGTTAAGAAACTCACGAGAAGGAGCATCAATTGCATTGTATAGGTATACAAGACCAGGTAATGCCTCAGTAGACTCTATAAGCTGCTCGTAAGCTTCTGTTTCAGCAATGTATTTTTCAGCGGCGAAGCCAGCGATTGCACCATCGCCAACGGCAGTAGCCACTTGCTTAAGCCATTTTTTCACGAACATCACCTGCTGCAAACACACCTGGAATATTTGTTTCCATTTTTTTCATTTGTAAGAATATAACCTCTGTCAGTCAATTGGATTTGACCTTGGAATATTTCAGTGTTTGGAATGTAACCGATAAACTCAAAACAGTTATCGCAGTCAACTGGAATCTTTTCACCAGATTTAAGATCCTTTAGAACAACACGTTCTAAGTGTCCTTCACCTTCGAAAGAGTCTACAACAGAATTCCAAACAAAATCCATTTTAGGGTTTTGAAGTGCCTGGTTACGTGCAATTTCATTACAGTCCATTTTACCTTCGTCGTGAATTACAGAAACAGTAACCTTGTCCGCAAATTTTGTTAGGAACATACCTTCTTCAATAGCTGCATCACCACTACCAATAACCACAACGTGTTTATCAGTATTAGAAGCCGCATCACAAGTTGCACAGAAAGAGATCCCTTTATCAAACAAGAAGTTTTCCTCATTTAGAGCACCAGTTGTTCTCGGGCGACCTCCCGTTGCTAAAATAACAGTTTTTGCAATAAACTTGTTTCTGAAGGTTTCAACAACCTTATCATTGCCTTCAAGTGATACAGACTTAACGTCTGTAAGTTTGAACTTAACACCCATGTTTTTTTTGCTTGTTCTTTCATTTTGTTTGTGATTTCTTCACCTTTTGGTTCATTAGGGAAGCCAGGGTAGTTTGCAATTTCGTTTGTATACGTTGCAAGACCTCCAACAAGTGCCTTCTCAATAAGAAGTGTACTAAGTCTTGCACGTCCAGCATATATTGCAGCAGTCAGGCCAGCTGCACCGCCACCAATAATGACTACATCATAATTTTCAATTTTTTTTTCTCTTGCCATTTGTTTCACCCCTATATTGCTACACACACTCTAAATACATATTCCAGTAAAATAGTATCTAGACTTAAAGTGCTTGCATAATACCATTTAAAGTTATTTAATGGATTATATGTAAACACAACCGTTTAAAAAGAACTTGCAAGCCTCACAAGTTTTATGAAGTTTGCAAGCCCGATAATTACATAAAGTATTTAACCAACAGCTTACTGCCGACTACAGCTCCGCCAAACATACCAATCGCAAATACCCAACCAGACAGGGACAGTGATGAAATACCACTATATAGTGCGCCGATGTTACATCCGAAAGCTATACGGGCGCCATAGCCCATAAGTAGACCACCTAAGACTGCAGCGACAATTTGTTTTTTCGACTTGATCTTTTTGATTTTAAACTGAGATGCCATAAGTGTCGCAAAAAGAGCGCCCACTATAATGCCTATGTTGCGCATTGTACCAGCATGATTCAAAATACCGGACTCAAGAGTTTTCTGAGCACCAGTGCTAGAGAAGTAATACCATTTATCAACGCTGCCGCCGAAGGCTTCAAATACCCATGCACCCCAATTGGCGAATACACCAGAAACGCCCCATGGATTGCCGGTAACAGCGAGTGTGATGATTTGAAACACTGACAAAAGAACTGCGCCAGCAACGTATGTAAGTGGGCTTTTAAACCACTGCTTATAAATATCATTGTCACGAAGTTTGTTGAAAAAATGCCTTTGTAGCTTCCAAAACAGCACCTCCTTCTTAAAAATTTCATATCAAAACGATATCAGTATTACTTAACTTTTTCGATAATAACTTCCCATTCGCCGTCATCAACTTCCTCAACTTCGACATTGTGGCCGTCTTTACGAGCCCACTCAGGAACATTTTTCATGGCACAGCTATGGTCGATTTGTACAATAAGAACATCGCCAGTATTAAGAGCTTTAAGTTCGTTTTGAGCCTTTACCAGTGGCACTGGACATGCTTCACCTAGGCAATCAATTACCTTTTCATTCATAATATTAACCTCCGAGTTTATCGTTATACGCTTTGCGTTTTTTATGTAAGCTTGTCTACTTAACTTTTCTATTTAACTTTCTCAATAATGACTTCCCATTCGCCGTCATCAACTTCTTCAACCTCGACATTGTGGCCATCTTTACGAGCCCATTCAGGAACATTTTTCATAGCACAGCTATGGTCGATTTGTACAATGAGAACATCGCCAGTATTAAGAGCTTTAAGTTCGTTTTGAGCTTTTACCAGTGGCACTGGACATGCTTCACCCAGGCAATCGATTACTTTTTCATTCATTATTGTGCCTCCGATCGTTTTTGTTCATATTTTACAGCAGCAATATATAGAAGACCGATAATTGTTAACTGAACAACTACAGCACCAAACCATCCAAATAGGTCTGGAAGAAAAACTGCTGATCCCTTAGAAATAAAATGATACTTCCAGAATTCAAAATCATGTGCGCCCCAAAGGGAACCAATGACAAAGAAGACTAGAGAAATAATGTTCATCATGAAGCCTTCACCAACACGCATAAGTGTACCTGATGCACACCCCCCCTGCGATAACCATGCCTATACCGAACATGAAAGCACCTGCAAGAGTGGCAAAGCTGATTGGAACAACATACCCCATACCTGGAATCGGCAGACCTTTTGTAAAGTAACCGTACTTAATGGCTGTAAATCCAAGTGTGGTGATTGCTAGTGCAACAAGAACTGCACGTGTGAGGGACGTTCCACCAGTAAGGTAGGGATCTCTCATTGATGCTGTGAAACAAAATCTGGCTCTTTGAAGAATAAATCCAAATGAAATACCAGTTATCCAGAAGAAGCCTAACATTGCTGACTTAGTAGCAAGTGCAAGTCCGATTCCAACAAGTCCAAGTCCTAAGATTAAACCTAGTGGAATCTGATTCTTTTTAGGCTTTCTTGCTGCCCGTGCCCGTGACCTACGTGGTACTGTTGAACTCGTAGTCGTTTCGGACATATTCATCACCTCTTTTGAAATAATCTTGTGAGTAATAGGTTTGTACAAGTGTAATATGTCTAGTAAAACTCTACTAGAACTTTGGTGAAGCGACCGATTTGATACACATTTAACAATTTCCATGTTAATTCTATCACTAAGTGAAAGGAAATAAACATTCGGAAAACTGAAGCAATATCAATAAAACTTATAGCCACTAGAAGCATTTTTTTATATAGAATGTAATTGAAATGTTGAAATTAAAGGATTGTTAACTTATATACGAAATTCTAATATAAGAGATGCTAATATTACTTCAGTTGAACAGAGACCAATTATTCCTAAGGGGGATGGATATGAACATTGATTCGTTAAAGCTTTTTCAGCGTGTTGTAAAAGCGAAAAGTATTTCTAAAGTAGCTAATAGGGCGCATATATCACAATCGGCTTTGAGTCAGATGATTAATAGAATAGAAGATACTTTGGGTCATAAGCTTCTAAATAGGTCGAATAAGGGTGTATTTCCAACAGAAATGGGAGAAGTGGTTTTAAAGTACTCTGAGAATATTATTCTAAATTATGAAAAATGATTCAAGATATGGAACGCATTGAAAAGAAAATGGATACGGTTCGAATTAATGCAACATGGAGCCTTGTGAATTATTCTTTACCTTGTATATTATATCGTGTAAAACGTATGTATCCTAACCATAAGTATGAACTTGTTTCAAGCAGTAATGACAACACGGTTCGCGACATTCAAAACGACATCTGTGACCTTGGCTTTGTAAGTGGTGAAGTTAAAGATCCATCTCTTGTTGTACACCGTCTAGGAATGGAAAAGGTTGTTCTTGTTTCAGCCTTCAATCACGATATTCCTGACGAAATTCATTTTGAAGATCTAATGAAACATGAGTTTGTGACTTTAAAGAATATTGACAGTATTAACTCGTGTTTGAATCGAGAGTTGTCATCAGCGGGTCTAAGTTTTGATGATTTAAATATTATATTTGATGTAGATTCAATTTCTGCAGTAAAGGCATCTATTGAGAACAACTACGGTGTATCATTTTTGCCATACACAGCAGTGAAAAGAGAGTTGTATGAAAGACGCTATAAACTCATTGAAGTCGAAGGTTTAAATATGGACTACGATATTCACTTGGTGAGTAAACCTTTAAACAAAGTAAGTCCTTCTGTAAAAGAATCGATTGAAACACTTCTTGAAATTGGACGAGAAGGATTCTGTTAATAAACAAAAAAAATCAGGCCGCATGAGCAGTCTGATTGATCGTTTCATATTGCTGTAATTTTGTTGTAATTTCTATTACTAATGTTTAACTATGATTTAGTAATTGTAATTTCCCAAACACCATTCATGACTTCATCCACTTCGTAACTTGCATCACCTTTACGAAGGTAGTCTTCAATGGATTCAAGTACACAGCTATGGTCGGTTATTGTTAATAGTGATTCGCCCGATTTCATGTGCTTGAGCTCTTTTTGAATTTTAAGAAGTGGTATGGGACAGAATTCACCAAAACATTCAAGCTTGTTCATTTAAAGCCCCCCTCAAACATATCGTTTATGGGCACAGTATATCAGAAAAATGAATCTTGTGGGAACTATTTGTCCTTGAGAGTCATGACAAAGTGGGTGAATATTATGAAGTTTCACGATATAGAGATATCAGAATTAGAAGAAAACTATATGTTAGAAACATTGCGCACAGGAGTTATAGCGGGGCGGGGTAAGAATACAGATATTGTTGAAAAACATCTGGAAACCAGATTGTCTGCTAAACGAGTATTAATGACAACATCTGGGACACATGCGCTCGAAATGGCGGTGAGATTAAGTGACTTAAAGTCAGGTGACGAAGTCATTTTGCCAAGTTATACATTTCCATCAACTGCAAATGCTGTTTTAGCCGTTGGTGCAACACCTGTTCTTGTTCCAGTTGATCCTAATTCCTTGTCGATTTCACCAGAGATAGTCAAGGCACATGTTACCAATCAAACGAAAGCAGTTGTTGCGGTTCATTATGCTGGTGTCTGTCAGGACATCGATGAAATAGCCGCCTACTGCACTGAAAATGATCTGATTTTGATTGAGGACGCAGCCCAAGCTTTTGGTTCAATATATAACGGAAAACAACTTGGTACATATGGAAAATTTGGTTGCCTAAGTTTTCATGGAACAAAAAAACGATGTTTCAGGTGAAGGTGGCGCCTTGATTGTTGCAAATGCCAACAATGAATTGGTTGAGAAAGCAGAACGCCTTCTAGAAAAAGGAACGGACCGAATGGCCTTTATGCGTGGTGACAGGTCTAAGTACGAATGGAGAGGCTTTGGTTCCAGCTATGTGCCATCAGATTTACTTATGGCACTTCTTCGAGGTCAACTTGAAACCTTTGGAAAAAGAATGGAAAAGCGTCGAGCTGTTATTAAAGCTTACGTTACTGCATTTTCCAAATATGAATCTGAGGACTTATCCGTTTTCACTGGTTTTGAAAATGAGTTCACACATACAACTGACAGTGGCATGGATTCCATAAAAATGGCTAGTAGATCGAATGCACATCTGTTCTACTTGTTATTTTCAAGTTCAGTCACTGCTAAAGTTTTCTTTGAAAAAATGAACAAAGCAAATATTCCTGTTAGGCAACACTTTATGCCGCTGCATACTTCTGAAATGGGAAAAACACTGGGCTATAGTAGGAATGATATGCCATTTGAATCAGATATTTTTGAACGTTTGTGTAGATTACCTGTCCATACAAAACTGACAGAGAAGGACGTAACTAAGATTATTAATGTAGTTACTGAATTGCTTGAGGACCTATTACACGCAAGCAAGTCCCTCGTAGTGGAGGAGAAAAAATGATTTCTGTGATAGTGCCAGTATACTGCGGATCAAAAACACTACCAGAGTTAGTGCAAAGAATTAATCATGTACTGAATCGTGTTTACAAGGCAGGTGGACACGAAGTTATTTTAGTAGATGACAATAGTCCAGACAATAGCTTTGACATTATAAAAAAAACTCACTCGTACATACGCAAATATAAAAGGGATTCGATTAACACGTAACTTTGGTCAGCAAAATGCAACATATTGTGGTCTACATTATGCCAGTGGAGACATTATTGTTACGATGGACGATGACCTTCAACATGAGCCAGAGCTATTGCCAGGACTTATTCGTAAGCTTAACAGAGAATCAGACTTGGTGTACGGTGTATTTATGGAGCGTCATGATGGAGAGTACAGACGATTAGGTTCAAAACTAACAAGTGGATTTTTTTAGAAGAAGATACCCAATATTGAATGATTGTAGGGTGAGTAGTTTTAGAGTGTTCACAAGTAATCTCAAAGACAAAATCATTGAGACACAGTACGGTTTTGTGTATTTATCCTGTTTGCTTTTAGACAAATGTCAGGGTGTAGACAATGTTAGAATACCATTTACGCCAAGGGTTCAAGGGCGTTCAAACTATAATCTTATAAAGCTTATTAAGTTGTATTTAAAACTTCAATTGAATTATGGTCTACTCAGGAGTGTGTTCAAGAATGTTTTGAAGGCAAATGAACCAGCTTTTGATGTTCTTGAAATGGTAGAAAACAAACAACAGGGAGTGAGTAAAAATGAAGGTCATGATGCTGGGTGGGGGGCACAAATCAGTTGTGTGCAATTAAGAGAATTATAGAACGTGGTGATGAAGTTGTTGTAAGCGATTATCTAGACAATTCACCTGGAAAAGAGATAGCAAGTCATACAGCACTTGCTGATACATTTTCATTTGAAGAGAGTGTTGAACAAGCAAAACGGCACAATATTGACGCGGTACTAACTGTTGGAACAGATCAACCAGTCCTTACCGCTGCTAGAATAGCAGAGTGTTTAGAACTACCAGCTGGTATAAACTCCAAAACAGCACTTGCTGTAACAAATAAAAAATACATGAAAAAAGTTTTTAAAACATTTAATATACCAACTGTGGACTATGAGTTAATACTAAAGAGTGAACTAGATACACCTTCTAGTAGAAAAAAGTTAAAGGATTTCACATACCCAGCGGTACTTAAACCTGTGGATTCTCAAGGTCAAAGAGGTATTTTTAAAGTGTACTCAAAAGATGAAGCGATTGAACAACTTCCAGAAACTTTACAGTATTCTAAGTCGAATGAAGCATTAATTGAAGCATACTATGAGAATCAAGAAGTTACAGTCAGTGGATGGGTTGATGATGGAAAAACCTATATTTTAACCATGACTGACAGAGTGACATTTTCAGAGGATAGTAAAATTGGTGTCTGTGTATCACATGAACATCCGTCTATTCATATAAAAGAATATGGTGACACAGCAAGAAGAATGACAGAAGACATTGTAAATGCCTTTAACATTCAAAGCGGGCCTATCTATTTTCAATTCTTAGTTGGTTCTAAAGGTATGTTGGTTAATGAAATTGCCTGTCGTATTGGAGGGGCATATGAGGATCAGTTTATTCCTAAGTTAACCGAATTTGATATTCTTAATGCTCAACTTGATTTGGTTCAAGGTCGTAAAGTTTCTGTGGATTGTCTGAAAAATTATGATTTTACGAGAAATGACATGTGTGTTAGTGTTCAGCTCTTTTTTGCAAGTCCTGGACAGGTGAAGGCGGTTAGTGTTAAAGAGGACATGATTAAGCTAAGGGGTGTTGAGGACTTTAGGTGTCACTACCAACCATCAGACACGATTCCTGTAACAGAAAACGCATCGGCTAGGGCGGGTTTTGGACTTATATATGGCAGTAGTGAGGAAGAAATATGTAGTAGAATCACAGCGTTTTTTCAATGCGCTTAGAATTGAATCTAATTATGGTAAAAATTTAGTTATTGTAGGCTGTAGGGGGAATAGACATAATGAATAGTAGAGTAGGAATCAGTATTGTATGTATTATCATAGTAACGGTATTTATGGTTTCAGGCTGTCAGGTGGAATCCCAAGATGTTGAATTTGAAGAAACAGTACGTACTTTGAAAATTGCACGTCAATTTGGATTGGCATATGCCCCATTAACAATAATGGAGAACAAGCAACTTATTGAAAAACATGCCCCAAAGACAAATGTACAATGGGTTCAACTAAGCAATACTGCAGCAATTCGAGAGGCCATTCTAACAGACGAGCTTGATATTGGTTTTATGGGGATACCACCATACCTAATAGGTGTAGAGAACGGGATGAAGTGGGAAGTTTTTACTGGTCTATCGAGAGCGCCACTTGGTTTGATGACAAATCAAACTGATATTGAATCGCTTGCGGATATTGACGATCAAGACCGAATTGCCTTGCCACAACCAGGCAGTATTCAACATATTCTACTAACTATGGCTGCAAAAAGAGAACTTGGAGATGCTAAAGCCTTTGATGATCAGCTTGTAAGTATGAAACACCCAGATGGTGTTCAGATGCTTTTAGCAGATTCTGAAGTGACTATGCATTTCACATCTCCACCCTACTTATTTCAAGAGGAATCAGAAGGGATGAAAGAAGTCATTTCGGGTGACGAAGCCTTTGGAGGACCATTTACTTTTATCGTGGGCACTCTTCGTGAAGAAATGATAAATGAAAAAGACATGATATCTGCGGTTCAAATTGCTTTAAATGACTCAATTCAGTTTATGAAAGACAATAGAGCTGAAACGGTGCAGATTTTATCAGAAGCGTACGGAATTGATTCAAAGATTCTTGATACATACTTATATGAGAGTGGTATCGTATATTCAGAAGAAATACTGGGACTTGAAACGTTTGTCGATTTCATGGTGGATGAAAGATATTTAAGCTCAGATATTAAAGACAAGACACTAATTTGGAGTGAGTAATATGTCTAAATTCTCAAAGCAAAGTATAGGTATCGCTTTGCTTTTCATTCTACTTTGGGAAGTTGCTGTGCGTTTTGGTGTGTATTCAGAACTCATACTTCCAAGTCCTATAGATGTATTTCAAAAAATAGTATCGGCCTTTCTAGAGGACGGACTTACAGGTCAAATTGCAAGATCTCTTATTGTAGTTATAAAAGGATTAGGTATAGCAACAATACTGACCTGTTTGGTTTTAGCGCTTTCAGAATTGTCGCGTTCAAGTAAACGTATTTTTGAGACCTTGTGTACACTATTTCACCCATTACCTGGTGTTGCAATATTACCTGTTTTTATGTTGTGGTTTGGAGTTGGAGAATCAGCTATTGTAGCGGTTATAGTCCATTCTGTAATTTGGCCTCTTTTTATCAATTTATCTGCAGGTCGAGCTAGTGTACCAGATATCTATATTCAGATCAGTTATGGGTTTAGTATTACTGGAATAAACAAATGGATTCATATACTCCTTCCAGCAGTTCTTCCATATTTATTATCTGGTCTTAGAACGGGCTGGGCAAGAGCTTGGCGGGCTCTAATTAGTGCTGAAATGATATTTGGTGCCATTGGGGACGGAGGCGGACTAGGGTGGTTTATATTTAAAAGCCGTGTCTTCATGGATACTGCTGGTATGTTCGCAGGACTGGTCATTGTTATAATTGTTGGTCTTATAGTTGAGAAATTCGTTTTTGACATGATTGAAAATAAGACACTTAGAAAGTGGGGAATCATGGAATGAGAATAGATCATCATAAGGAAATAATGAGATTTAAGTCCTGTGATATAGGCTTTGATTCGGAACTGATTCGAGATCTGAATCTTAGTATCAAAGAGGGTGATTTTGTATCAATCATAGGTCCAACGGGGATTGGAAAAAGTACCATGCTTCGACTTATTGGGCATGTTGACCGCGAAAATAGAAGGCCAAAGGTATTAAAAGGAACGTGGGAGAATATTGAAGAGCTTACGACAGGCATAGTTTTTCAGTCAATGGAGCAACTTCTGCCTTGGAAAACAGCTATAGAGAATGTACTTTTACCCAGTTTAACGTCTAGAATATTTTCTTTAAGACATAACTCTAAGCAGGAAGTTTTAAACCACGCGAAAGATCTATTGGAGATGGTAGGCCTATCAAACGATATGTATAAGTATCCAGCAGATTTGTCTGGTGGCATGCGTCAAAGGGTGGCAATTGCCAGGGCTATGCTTTTAGAGCCAGAACTTTTACTAATGGATGAACCTTTTGGGAGTTTAGATGCATTCACAAGATCAAAATTGCAGGACATGCTTATAAATTTATTCGCTCAATCAAAGGTAACGGTATTGTTTGTTACACATGATATTAGTGAAGCAATTAAACTGTCAAACAAAATCCTTACAATTAGCCCAAGTGGACTATGCCAAGTATTTGACGACGTTCAGTTATTTAATAAAGATGTATTAGAGAAACGTGTATTAGATTTACTCAAAAATTAAAAACAGTGAATTTAGGACAGGTCATTTGAAGTGGTCTGATTTTATTTTAAGCTGGACTGGTTTTTTCTTATAAATCCGTACTAGCCAAGGGTAGCCATCGTTGTACTGAGGAATTCGCATTCCGTACTGTGGACTTTCGAAACTATGTATGAGGGTAAACTCCGCTTTTAAGATTGACAGAAACTCTGGATAGTAACTCATATCTCCATAAAGAATGCTCCACCGCTGTTGATTTCTATATATATAGTCTATTTCTTCTGAAAGGACAACAAACTGTATGTTGTTTTTTTTCTAGATATTCTTTAATTGAAATGTTGTTATCCTTCAAACGACCTAGATCTCTATAGTCAAGAAATCCATTGGGATTAAATGCGAACCCTGCATTTAAGTTAACAAGTGTCTTGGGACGAGGTTTGATAGAATTATTATAAAAACTAGATTTTAAATTTAACTGGTTTAAGTTGGATTGGTTTAAGCCGAATTGGTGTGAGTCTAAAGTATTTTCAATTTCCTGAATGTATAGATCATAAGATTCTAAATTGGGTTCAAAAACTATTTTTTACAGTGTTATATCCTAAAAGTCCGCTCACGCCAAGGAAGAGGATTATGAGAATATAAAAGGGTTTTACATCAAGGTGTTCGGTAGATGTAGACAGAATGCCATAGGTCATATAGGTCATAAATGGCAAGTAGAATACAATTGAAGTGGCGTTGTATCGGCCAATAAAAATCAAGCCTATTGTTAGTCCTATACAGCCCATCAAAGGTAGTGCAAGTCGAGGGGTGTGCACACTTTTTGATAAAAACCTATATAGAACTAGAAAAGTCGAGATAATAAAAAGTAAGATGAAAACAAATACTTCGATTCTAATATTAGGAGTGAAGTATGTGGCACTTATTTGGTTAAAAAAGTTTATATATGAACAGGGGGGAAAGTTTGTAGTTTTCCTAGGAAATCTACAGTGGCTCCAAGTGAATCTCCAAAATTGTTGTAATCACGAATGAAACTTGTATTCCAAACTATGGATATATAAATGTATATAGATGAAATAACACCAGTTGTTATCGTGTAAACAAATATAGGATGTAAACGTCTATTAAGAAGGGCGTCATACAAAAGCATACTGCCTAAGACGCAAGCAATTAAGAAACTATTTGGGTGAAATCCTATCGCAATACCTGTAATAATAGCTGCTACAAAGCTCCATTTAGTACTTACAGACAATGGTTGATTCACAATCTTCATATCGACCACTATGTAAGAAAGGGAGAGAAAAAGTAACAGAAAAGCTTCTTGACGACCGAAGTGAGAAGCATAAACAAATTGAACGCTAAGAGCCATTACAAAAGTAGAAACAAGAGGCAGTGCATCAAGTATTGCTGGTTTGAAAATTTGGTACTGGATTAACCTCGGACTTGATGTGTCGTCTGCGTTCTTTTTAGAAAGGTAGATATAAGTGCAAGCCAATGTGGACAGTGCAACGAGTAAGGACAAGCTTCTTACTGATGTTATGTTGTATCCCCATATAGAAATCCAAATACCTTGAACAGTATGGAACAGGGATTTTATTGCATGGGGCTGGCGTGGATAAAGGGTAAAAAAGGGTTCAGTAATCTTAAAAGTGCCTGCCTCTGTGATTGTTCTACTGAGGCCTGCAAGCCATGTTTCATCAGAATGAACAAAAGGAAATGTATTTATTGATAATATATTGACGAATGCATATATAAGAAATGTTATTATAGATACAAATTGAATCTTTTTCATGTTTCCCTCCAAATGGTTGACCTCTCTACATTATGATAGCATGTTGTGGCGGTAAGGTGTTGTACCTTGCGTTAAGAAATATCGATACAGTATCATGTTTATCAATACCAACTTAGGCATGATTAATGCTTATAATAAGATGAGGTTCAAAAAGAGAGACAACCTTATAACAAAGATTGTCAACTGCTTAACAAACTTTGATGCCATTTACAATTTCCCAAAAGCATTATTGATATCATGGTAAAAGCAGGGAGGAAGAATTATGAACCAGCGACAGAAACGTAGTTTAGCTGCGATTCTTGTACTTGTAGTTGCGTTAATCGTGACAGGATGTGTATCTCAAACAACTTATGAAGATGCCAGTAATATTATTGAACCTAAGACCGTAGGAGAGATAATGAAAGCATCTAACGTAATTGTTGTGGATGCACGTGATTCTGAAAGTTTTGAACGTGGTCATCTTGACGGTGCAATCAACTTGCCGCCAAGCCTTTTAACAATTTCAGAACCAGTTGGTGGTCTTGTTGCTTCAAAAGAAGTTTTTGAGCAGGTTATGGCTGATCATGGAATTGGAAATGAAAGCAGTGTTTTTGTCTATGACGATAAAGGTGGCGTATACGCATCACGTTTGTGGTGGGTTATGAAACTATATGGTCATGAAGACGTACGTGTAATCAATCAAGGGGCTAGAGGTCTTGAACTTTCAGGACTTTCAATGTCGGCTGCTAATCCTGTTATCATTCCAGCAACATATGTTGCAAAGAATGCTGACAGCACTATGCTTGCTTCATTAGACGAAGTGATGGCTATTGCTAATGGAGAATCAAATGCGAGATTGATCGATGTAAGATCAAGAGCGGAGTTTGATGAAGGCGCTATTCCAGGTGCGAAATTATATGCGCACACTGAAAATCTGTACCCTGATGGATCTTTTAAGTCTGGTAGAACGATTGAACTTAACTATAAAGATCTAGGCTTCGAAAAGGATGATGAAATTGTTCTTTACTGCAAGTCCTCTTTTAGAGCGACTCAAACTGCAGCATTACTATTAGAAGCTGGCTATTCAAACGTAAGAGTTTATGATGGTGCATGGTTGGAATGGCAAAATCAAGGTATGCCTTCTGAAGAGAAGACACCTGAGGTTGTCCCAACTGAACAAGACGCTTCATAAAACAGGCACCGTGTGACCACAGAGGGGGAGAAACATGAAAAAGTATTCTAATTGGTTATCACTCGTACTGGTTTTAGCTCTAGCTATGAGCTTTACAGGCTGTGCAAGTGAACCACAGGTAGAAGAAACATCAATGGCAGTTGCGACTGAGGTATCTGAAGAGGCTCCAGCAGAAGTTGTTGAAGCACCAGCAGAGGAACCTGCAAAATCTGTTTCTTTAGATGAAGAGGTAAAGAATTACTTTGCAAATATGCCTGGTCATATTTATAAAATCAATCAAGCTGAGTTTATTGAGATAGTAAAAGCTGGCGAAGACATGACGGTACTTGATATTAGAAGTGCAGCCGATTATGCTAAGGGTCATGTTGAAGGCGCAGTAAATGCACCTTGGGGTGGAACAGCTATTAGTGATGTTCTATCAAAACTACCTCAAGACAAGCCGTTATATGTATACTGCTACTCTGGACAAACAGCTGGTCAAGCAGTCCATACTCTTAATATTGCTGGATTCGATGCAAGAAGTGTTAATTTAGGCTTTAACTTTGGCATTTCAAAAGTTGATGGTTATGAAGCGGTGATCACAACAGAAGCTACAGCAGTAACTGAGGACATTACAGAAATTACACCTGAAATTCAGGAAGCTATACATAATTATTACGCAGGTCTAGGAGATGTTAAAGAAACGAAGTTTAAGAACTATAAAGTTTCTGAGGACAATCTAAAAGCTATGATGGATGCAAATGAAGACTTCTATCTTCTATCAATCAGAAGTGGTAAGGACTTTGCACAGTCCCATATTGAAGGCGCTTCCAACCTTCCTTGGGGTGCAGGTATGGAACTTGGTTTTGATTCACTTCCAAAGGACAAACCTGTTGTAGTTTATTGCTACTCAGGTCAGACAGCTGGTCAAACAGTGGCTGGTCTACGTCTTTTGGGTATTGACGCTGTATCTTTAAATGGCGGTATGGGTGTTGGCTCTAACGCACCTTTAGGCTGGACAAACAAAGGACATGAAACGGTTTCGGGTGCTGTAGAGTCAGAAGTTATGGCTTACTTCGCAAATATGCCAAAGCATATTTATAAAATAAACCAGAAGGACTTTGTTGAAATGGTTCAAGCTGGTGAAAATATGACAGTTTTAGATATTAGAAGCGCTGCTGATTATGCTAAGGGCCATGTTGAGGGCGCTGTAAATGCACCTTGGGGTGGCACTGCAATTAGTGACATCCTAGTAAAATTGCCTCAGGATAAACCACTATTCGTGTACTGCTATTCTGGTCAAACAGCTGGTCAAGCAGTTCATACTTTAAATGTTGCTGGTTTTGATGCACGTAGTGTAAATCTTGGATTCAATTTTGGTATTTCAAAGGTTGAAGGTTATGAAGCTGTTATTACAGATGTAGCAAATGTTCCAACAGAGAATGTGTCTGAGATAGATCCTTCTATCCAGACTGCACTGCATAATTATTATGAAGGTCTTGCGAGTGTGAAGGAGACAAAGTTCAAAAATTATAAAGTATCTGAGAAAAACCTTAATGAAATGATGACTGCTGGAGAGGATTTCTACCTTCTATCGATTAGAAGTGAAAAAGACTTCGGTAAAGCACATATTGAGGGCGCGTCGAACTTACCTTGGGGAGTTGGCATGGAACAAGGTTTTGCTGAACTTCCGACTGACAAGCCTGTAGTTGTTTATTGCTACTCGGGTCAGACGGCGGGTCAAACAGTTGCGGCACTTCGCCTACTGGGTGTAGACGCTGTATCACTTAACGGTGGTATGGGTGTTGGTTCAAATGCACCACTTGGTTGGGTGAATAATGATTTCCCAGTCGTTCAATAAGAGGTCATAGGCATATCTTAACTCTCTTAACGATATGTACGATTGTAAATAAGGTTATTGATAGGAAGGTGCGAATGCACCTTCCTTTCGTGTATAATATGACAAAGAACTATATGTCACTCAAGGTAATGAAATTTAGGTGGTTTTATGAGTTATACCAAGTCAATTATTGTAACAGGTGGCGCAGGGTTTATTGGAGGGACCTTTATTGACTTATTGCTGGATTTAGATATGTCTGATACAGTTGTATGCTTTGATAAGTTAACTTATGCTGCACAGCCAGAGAGAGTTCAGATTCATAGTCAAAATAAGAAGTATAGCTTTGTTCTTGGAGATATTTGTGATAGATATGCTTTGAAGAGTCTAATGGAAGGTTTAAACCCAATATTGTTGTGAATTTTGCAGCTGAATCTCATGTTGATAATAGTCTGAAAGATGAAAGTCTTTTCTACAAAACGAATGTTGAAGGTGTAAAAAATCTCCTCGATACTTGTATAGAATGTAATGTTCAAAAATTTGTTCAAATATCGACAGATGAAGTGTATGGGCAAAGATTAAACGAAGAGCGTTTTCTTGAGCAAGATCCAATGAACCCTCGAAATCCTTATGCTAAGACCAAAATGCTCGCTGAAGAGATTGTAAAAATGTATCATGCGAATCATAAAATCCAAACATTAATTACAAGAGGTTGTAATACTTTGGGGCCTTGGCAGAATAGAGAAAAACTTATTCCGAAGGTCGTTCACAATGCATTTAATGGAATGAAAATACCAGTTTACGGGTCAGGGCTTCAAAAACGAGAATGGATTGCTGTAACTGAACATGCACGTGCAATCCTACATCTTATTCAAAACGGAACCTTTGGAGAAATATATAACATAGGGTCTGGGATTGAATGCACAAATATAGATTTGGTTAATGATATTCTCAAATTAATGGACAATTCATCGCTCTTAATTAAACATGTGGAAGATAGAGCCAAACATGATTTTCAGTATGGCGTAAATACTGAGAAATTAATCAGCACGGGTTGGAGTCTTGATCAGAGTTTTGAACAATTTCTTAAAACCACAGTCGAATTTGAATTAGCAAGGCTGAAATTAAGTAAAGAAAAAAAGGATGTATCAGTTGTTTAGACTGGTACATCCTTTTAGTTTGGAATTAATTAATGGTGGCATCGGTTCTTCGAGCTTCTTGTTTTTTCAAGGAGTTCAGAAAAGACGATTTTTTTTAAAATAGCGCCCGTTGGGATCGCGAGGATGACACCAAGAATGCCAGCGAAGCCACCGCCTATGGTAATAGATAGAATTATCCATATTGGTGCAAGGCCAATGTAGTTGCCCATGACCCGAGGCCCAATGAAGTTCCCGTCAAACTGCTGAAGTACAAGAATGAATAGGAGTACCCAAAGTGCTTTTATTGGATCATACGTTAGGGTAGCTATGACGGCTGGAACGGCACCAATAAATGGTCCGATGTATGGAATCACATTCGTAAAACAAATAATTACAGCCAGAATTAGAGCGTATCTAACCCCGAGTATAGACATTCCAATGAAAGCCAAAGATCCTACAATTAACGCTTCTACAATAAGTCCTGACATAAAGTGTGAGAAAATATTGTTTACGTTTCCTGCAAACTCTAGAATGCGATTAGATCTTTTATTGTTAAAGAATGCATTAATAACTTGTTTTCCAAGATCGATCATTTTCCGTTTGTCAGCCAACATGTAAATTGAAATAATAATACCAAAAATTGTAGTCATAAGTGCAGAGGACACAGCTAACAAGAATTTAGTTAGGTTCTCAATAAGAATATTAGAAAACGTACTTAGAAACTCTGCTATTTTGTTTATGTTATCTTGAAGAATGCTCTCTACTGGCCCTAAATTATACTGTGTTAAATTAAGATTCTGAGTGGAAACCCATGCAGTAATATCGGTAACAAGACGAACTGAGCTGCCAATTATCTGCGGAAGCATCAGACTAATAAATGTTGTAATAAAAGCAATGAGTGTAAGGTATGTCCCTGCAATGACATATCCGCGCTTTAACTTAAATCGATTCTGAATATAGGTAATTGGTCTGTTTAAAATGTACGCAATCCCAAATCCAATATAAAAGGGTGTAAGAATTGCAAACAGATGGTTCACCATACCCTGCATATTTGGTAAGTGACTAATAATTAAATAGGTTATTATAACACCAACAAAGAATATGGTGAGATATTCAATATACTTCCTATTGTCTTTAAATAACATAAAATCCTCCCTAATGTGTTCTCAACACAATTATAGGGATAGAATCCTTAAATGGAAGTTTGCAGAGATTCCTTAACCATATCTTAAGAAACGTGCAACAAACTTTTACTAGGGCAAATGACTATTTCTTAATAATTCTTAAATGACTTGCTTTTTATGAACGTTGTTCATATAATGTAAGTGTAAATGAACGGCGTTCATAAAAAGAGGTGAGAATATGCCGAAGATAATAAATGGAGTAGAAGAGAAACTTATAAAAGTTGCAGAGGCACTTTTTATTACAGAAGGCTACGATGCTGTGAACATGAGAAAGATAGCAAAGAGTGCAGGTGTTGCAAGTGGTACTGTGTACAATTACTTTTCCAGTAAAGAAGCACTTTATCAGGCGGTCCTAATAGATTCATGGGATAAGACAATGGAAGCTTTACAGCTTATTATGATGGAGGATCTGCCACTCAATGATCGTATTAAGAAGTTTTTTTAGAACTATGTATATAGAAGTTGAGAATCGTCAAGGTTTAGGTGGCAGAATCATTCTTGAGGAACGTAAGAAAAAGACTAAAGACGATACAACTACAGAGGTAAAGCTTGGTCAGTATATGAACAAGATTCAGGAAATGTTCATCGAAATGGTGAAACAACACGAGTATTTAACACAGAAAATTGGTGATCCTGAAAGATTAACCAACGTCTTAATCGGATCGTTTTGGATGCTTCAAAGACATCATAATGGTGAATCAGAGGGGAACATGAAGTTTATTGATAATTACTTAAATGTTGTTTTGAATATAAAGGATGAGGCACATGAATAATAGATCAAAATTTATGGGTGAAGAAAACATAAAAAGAGTCCTAATGAAGCTAGCTGTTCCAGGTATTATAGGTATGCTTATAAATGCTATTTATAATATTGTAGACACTTTGTTTATAGGAATGCTCAATGACACAAGTGCTATTGGTGCTGTTTCAATTGCTTTTCCATTAATAATGTTAATTGGTTCAGTAGGGCAAATGTTTGGTGTAGGGGCAAATTCGTATATTTCTAGACTCCTTGGTGCTAAAGATCAGGAAAATGCTGAAGTGGCTGCATCAACAGCCTTCGGAACGACATTAATAGTGGCATTTGCCTTCACTCTGATTGCACTTCCAACACTTCCAAGTATTTTAAGAGTGTTCGGTGCATCCGATACAATTATGCCGTTTGCTCTTGATTATGGATATATTATGGTTACGTTCTCAGTGTTTACTATGATCAATATGACAATGAATAATATGATCCGTGCAGAAGGTGGAGCAACATTCTCTATGATGGCTCTTTCTCTTGGGGCAATTCTGAATATGATTCTTGACCCAATTTTTATTTTCACACTTGGTATGGGTATAAAAGGTGCGGCTTGGGCTACAATTACTGGTCAAATAGTATCGACTGTGTTTCTACTGTCTTATTACTTTAGAGGCAAGTGTCAAGTTCATTTAAAACCTTCAAAGTTTAAGCCAACAAGAAAAGTCTATACTGAAATTTTCAAGATTGGTATTCCGACACTGCTTCGTCAAGTTCTAATCAGTCTATCAATGGGTCTGATCAACTCTGCGGCTATGCTTTATGGTGATGCAGCAGTTGCTGCAATGGGTGTTAGTATGCGGGTTCTCTCAATGGCGTATTACGTAACATTTGGGTATCTACAAGGTTTCATGCCTGTTGTTGGTTATAATTATGGTGCAAAGCTATTTACAAGAGTGAAGGAGTCTATTTCGTTCTCAATTCTGGTTACAACAGTGTTTAACACGGTTGCATGTGTGGTGTTTATTATTTTTGCTGAGCCAATTATGGGCGCTTTTTCTAACGATCCAGAAGTCATTGAATTCGGTGCAAGAGCAATGCGTTATTCTTCAGTAATGCTTCCGTTCTTTGGTTATATGGTTATAGGAAATGGAGTGTTCCAAGCGCTTGGTAAAGGTAAGGAAGCAATGCTGTTATCAGTTGCACGTCAGGGTATTTTCTTAATTCCTGCAATAACAATTCTTCCGAGAGTTATTGGGGTACAAGGCATTCTAATGTCCCAACCAATAGCAGATGTATTAACGCTTTTAACAACTGTGGTTCTTTTCACTCATCTAAACAAAGAAATTAACAAAGACCAGAGCAAGATAGATGTAAATAAGTCTGTTGCTATATAAGAAAAACAATACTATATAGTAAAGCCCTCTAGTTCACAGAATTATACATTCTCACACTAGAGGGCTTATTTATATATTTCAAGTTTTATAGGTAACACTGTTATTCTATAACCTTTGTAATGATTCTATCCGTTTACAAAGACTCTATAATATCCATAAAGCTTTCTATTGGCTGATTGCCAACTAGGTCATGTTCCTCGTTAATAATAATTTTTGGAACACCGCTAACTTCATATTTGTCTGCTTCAGAATGGAAGGTTTGCGACTCTATCATTTCTGCAGTGATGTGTTCATTTTCGAGAGCCAGTTTATGCGCTTTTGAGACAGCACCAGGACAATGTGGGCACCCTAGAGTTACAAATACCTTAATATGGACTGGTTTATCAACTTTATCAAGTCTTTCTTTAAAGGCATCAGGAAGTTCTTCACCAGAGCCACTAACTTCTATAAGACCTGTAATGAATGAGTTGATTTCGTGACCAGCTGGTATTCCATTAAATTTAATACCATTGTCTTTATCGTCTTTATCTAGAAGCACGATAGAAGGTGTAAGAGTGATTCCGAGTTTCTCTGCCATCGCTTTGTTATTTTCAATATCATATTGTTTTAGCACAACTTTGTCTGCAATACCAGAGACTTCTTCCATAAAATTCTTTGTGTCTTCACATGTTTCACATTCTCCAGAAGAAGTGAAAAGTGCAACTGTTACGTTATCTTTCATTTGACCTAATATACTTTTTAGTTGAGTTTTAAGTTCTTCGTTCAAAAGTGCCATGGTAATCCTCCTTTATACAGTCAGTTTGTTTACGTAATCATTTGCGCTTAGTGCGGCTTTTGCGCCTTCACTTGCGGCAATAATAATTTGTTTGTATGGAACAGTGGCCACGTCTCCTGCTGCATATATTCCTTCGACATTGGTTTCAGTTTTATCATTGATAATAATTTCTCCTGACGGTGTCATATCAACAAGATTCTTAAATGATTCTGAATTTGGTAAGTATCCAATTTCAACAAATAGTCCATTGGTTTCAATAATTTTCTGTTCCCCCGACACCTTATCTAGAACTTTCAGGTGGGTCATAAGTGATTCACCAGCGATTTCTTCTATTTGAGTCTGTAAGTAGACTTTTATGTTTCCGACTGAGTTAAGTCGATCAATGAGTATTTGATCCGCACGTAAGTCACTTCTATGAACAAGGGCAACTTCACTTGCAATTTTTGAAAGGTCAATTGCAGCTTCAACAGCAGAATTACCACCACCTGCTACTGCAACCTTTAAATCAGTGAAAAAAGGTCCGTCGCATATAGCACAGTAAGCTACACCTTTACCTCTGAACTGTTCTTCGCCAGGCACACCGAGCTTTCTTGGTTTACTTCCAGTGGCGATAATGACAGTTTTGGATTTCATAAGTTCGCCGCTACTTAAATGTAGAGTCTTAATAGTGTCATTTTCTATTTTATTAATACGGACGTCTTTCTTTATTGGAATTTCTAAGCTATTAACATGGTGTATAAATTTTTCCGTAAGGCCATCACCGCTGATTTCATCAAAGCCGAGGAAGTTCTCCACAGAGGATGTGTCAAGGACTTGACCGCCTATTTTTTCTGCAACAATGGCTGTTTCAAGACCTTTGCGTTTTGCATATAGGGCGGCGTTAAGTCCGGCAGGGCCTCCACCAATAACTAAAACATCATATACAGTTTCACTACTGGGTTGTTCAGTTTTCTTTTCAGTGAATTGACTGGATATATTTAAATCAAACATTGTATCACCTCGCATTTATTGTCGTTTATTGATATGCCCTTTCAGGTGATTCATTACTCTAAACGAATAAGATCTTTAGAATTACCAATAGGGACGATACTTGAATTAGTGTGTTTATGAGAAGCCACTTTACCTAAGTGGCTTACTTATCTTGATTTAGTATTTTACAGACAGATGATTCTGACAACCCGCCAAACAGTATTCCAAGTGCTTTTAAAGAAAGTGTAGATTCTCTTCTAAACTGCCGAATTAAATTGTTTCGTAGTGGTTTGTCTTTTAGAAGACTTTCAATTGTCAGGCCTTCATCCGTGGCAATTTGGTTTAACTTTTTCTGTGCGTCATCCTTACAGGTTAGACAAGGCTGATCATCTTTACAGAATGTTTTACTACTTTCACATATAATGGCTTCATCTTCACCGTCTAAATAGTTTAGAAGGGAAGTCTTTGCGACTTCAACATTATCACTTACAAGATGGAGTAGGTCATCAATATCAATAATTCCGAATGGATCTCTAGAGATGTCAGTATAAACACAAAAACTATTCCACTTTTTATCCTTGTCATTATGAACATCACGAGTCGATTTTAAGAGAGTGGGAAAGTCTTCAATGAGAACACTTTTGTAACGATCCTTAAAAAGCTTTCCTTCACATACAGCATACATTCCATATGATATATTGATACTTTTCATGATTTTTTGATATATCACTACCATTATCATAGATAATTAGTTCGTATGAGTCGGCGTCTTCAAGACAATATGCATACAATCGAAAGTTGAACTTGGCTTTAGCTTTTGTGACAATTTTAATGAACTTTTCTCTGTCTGTATCATCCATGAAAAGCTGGCGGCATCCACCACCGTATTGCTTAATTAAATATGTGCCGAAAAGGTTTTTTTCTCTCGCTTTCCTTGCCATACAATCACACCTTTCATGTCTTTTATGTGTTCATAGTATACTCATTTTCAGAAAAAGTCAAGTTCCGTCCCTGCGATTTCACCTTAGTTTGCAAATTGTTTACAATTTAGATAACTAATACTGTAATAGTTGAATGTTCATCAAAATAAGAGTATATTATTAGGGAGTCGAAATAATATTCAGTTTATATGAAATTGGGCGGTGAGAAAAATGAGTGGGAAAGACAAATTATTTAAGCGTAATTTAGGCACTTTTATATGGTATAGTATTCTGTTTCAAGTTATGGAGCGACTATATAAGCCTTACGCTGTAAAATTCTTAGAACGTATTGGTGGAAGTGAATTTCATATTTCATTGTATAATGCGTTACCTGGTTTCATGATGTTTTTTAACTGTTTTTATAGGTTCTATATGGTTGAATAGCCAACTTTCAAAGAAAAGAGCGATTCAGAAAACCATACTTGCCAGTCGATTCATTGTCCTGATTTTTGCAACTGTTCCGATGATGCCTAAAATATATCAGCCTATGGCTTTTGTTGTTCTTTCAGGCTTAATGAGTATCCCGCTTGCGGTTTACCTTTCTGGTTATCAGAGCTTTATAGGGGATGTCTTTATAGAGGAAAACAGGGCATCAGCAATTGGTAAAGGCAATCAGTATGGTGTATATGCTGTTATGGTCATGACACTTTTAACAGGATATATTCTATCTGAACTTCCTGGAAATGAAGCACAGAGGATATTTATATACCAGTTGTTTTTCGTAATAAGTTTCTTAGTTGGACTTGCAGAAATTTATATTTTTGATCGATTTGAAGTTAGAACACACAAAAAGAAGGATTTGATTAGCTGGAAAGACTCATTAAAGGGCATACCTACGAATAAGAAGTTCAAACTTTTCATGATATGTTCACTCATTTTCCACTTTGGTTGGCAAATGGGATGGCCACTTTTTTCAATTTATATGATAAAAGTATTAGGTGCTAATGAAATGTGGCTTGCCATAATCAACATGGGGTCTTTTTTAACTATGATTGTTGGACATAAAATATGGCCTGGATACATTAAAAAGATTGGTAATCCTGCAGTAACTGCAATCTGTACTATGGGTATGGCATTAACACCATTGTTTTATATAATATCCAAGAATTTGATTGTTATGTCTGTTGTTGCAGTTGCCACAGGTATTTTTTACTTCTGGAACTTTAACAGTACTCTTAAGTGGACTGTTAGAAGTTTTGCCAGAAAAAGAAAGAACCGTGTATATGGGCTTCTACAATACATTTATTAATCTGAGTTTAGCCATTGCACCAATGATAGGTCACTTATTCATGCAGTATAGAGGTATTGTGTTTGCACTCTATATGACAGCATTGTTCAGACTTTTTGGTGGTATAGCGTTTATTATACGAAGTAATTATATAAAAAAGATGCGCAGTCAAGAAAGTGAAAACGAAGTCGCTTAATACATTTTACTAGAATCATAAAGGTAGGCTCAGTTTCAAATACATTGTTAAGAGTTAAAGATAGTCCTCATTTGAGGGCTGTCTTTTTTTTCATTTAACTCTAATTCAACTCTAATTATAATGTTGTATAATCGGTATGAAAGCGTGAAGTGAAGGGATTGAATCTAGTTCACATAAGTGGGTAGTAAGATAGATAAATTATACAAGGAGGCAATATGAAAACCTTAATACTGTACTATTCTTTTGAAGGAAATACTGAATATGTTGCAACGAAATTGGCAAGCTATTTAGATGCTGACTTTCAGAAGGTAGTGCCTGTTAAAGAGCTCAAGTCCAAGGGTTTTTCTAAGTATATTTGGGGTGGCAGACAGGCATTTATGAAAGAAAAACCTGCTATAGCACCACTTGAGAAGAATTATAAAGACTATGACCTTATACTCATCGGTACACCTATTTGGGCATTTACATATGCACCACCAATTAGGACTTTTTTAGCTAATCATAACTTAGAAGATAAAAAAGTTGGATTTTTCTATTGCCATGAAGGTGGTCCCGGCAAAACATTAGAGGAGTTTAAAGAAGATGTTAAGGGAAGTGATTTTATAGGTTCACAAGATTTTGTGAATCCACTGAAATCAGATTTGGATGAAGTTAATGTAAAAATCAGTGAATTTGCTGACTTAATAAAATCGAATTTGTAAGGTGTTTATTTAGCCTTACTGAATAAAATCACAATATATACATGACGTGACTATTTAAATATGAAATGATAATTAAGGAACCTACATTGATTGTGGGTTCTTTTTTAATGCAAAAAATCATCCTTAAGAATTCTGTAAAGTTTGCTTAAAAACTTTGAGAAAATTCCAGTTTAGAATGTGTTCATAGATGTTTTAAGAATAGGATGAGGTGAAATGATGAAACAAGAAAACTTTTTTTTGAGTCGGATTGCGGCACTCATGATCAAGAAGTACAGAGTTGTATATTTGTCCATGGCTTTGATTATCATTGCTGGGCTGTTCACATATGGGAGCCTACCAAAGGAAGTATATCCTGAAATGCGTTTTCCATACGCAATTGTGAACATTGGATACCCAGGAGCAAGCCCTGAGGATGTTGAGAAATTAATAACTACAAAGGTGGAGGATGCAGTTTCGGGAACTGGTGAAATCAAATCAATAGAGTCCACCGCTTATCAAGGGTATTCACAGACAGTTATCAAATACAAAATGAATGTTGATTTAACCAAGAAGCTCAACAAGGTTAAAGACGCTGTTGAAGGTATTCGTGATGACCTGCCTAAAAATCATACCCGACCCGTTGTGGGGGAGTATGATGTTACGAATATACCAACAATGATTCTAACCATGAGTGGAAATAGAACTCCTTCTGAATTAAAGATTGCTGCTAAGAGTCTATCTGACAAAATTAAACGAGTTGAAGGTGTTAGTAAGACAAACATATTTGGAGATCAAGTCAAGGAAGTTCAAATTGTAATAGATACTGAAAAGCTGGTTCAATATAACGTTAGTGAAGACGAAATTGAAGAACTCGTCAAGTCGGGTAATATTAATGTTCCAGCGGGACTAGAACAGCTAAATGGCAAAAATTATAATGTTCGAGTTGATAATAGTTATAAAGCTATAGAAGATATTAAGAGCATAGTTATAAAAGTTGAAAACGGGTATCCGCTGTATTTGAGTGATGTTTCCCATGTAACTTATGCGTACAAAGATGACCAAAGTTATTCACTTGCGCCTGTTGACTTTAGAGATGAAAGCGAGCGAATTAATAGAGTTGTATCAATACATGTATTTAAGGAAAACGCTTCAGATACAATTCGAATCAATGATGGAATTAAATCTACAATCAACCAAATGTATGAAAATGGCGAGTTAGAAGATATTGATATCCAGTATGAACTCGACATGTCAAAGTATATTAAGAAAAGTATTTCAGATGTGTTTAACAATGCAGCCTCTGGATTACTTGTGGTTGTTATTGTACTCTTCTTCTTTATAGACTTTAGAGAGTCGGTTATAGTGGCTCTTGTTATTCCATTAAGTATGCTTATGAGTATTTCTGTCTTTAAATTAGCTGGAGTTACATTTAATGTTATGAGTTTACTTGGTCTCATTATTGCGCTGGGTATGCTTGTAGACAACGCCATTGTTGTCATAGAAAGTATACAGATAGCCAAACGTAATCATGACAATATGGAAGATGCTGCAAAGGAAGCAACGAAGTCTGTGGTAGCAGCAATATTTGCTTCTACACTTACGACAGTTCTAGCATTTTTACCTCTTCTTCTTATGAAGGGGGACGAAGGACTATTGATTCGTCCAATACCCGTATCAACAAGTTTAGCACTTGGAGCGTCGTTTATTGTTTCGATTGCTATAACGCCTTCTCTTGCTGCAAGATGGTTGAAAAAAGAATCGAAACCCACAGTGACAAAAAAAATATTTGGGTGTAGCATTAGTCTTTGTACTTTCACTATTTGCTTTTAGCAATAATGGAAAAAAAATGGAAATGATGTCCTTTGTTGCCGCACCACTTTTTAGTGTTGCAATATGGTTCAAACTTTTTAAATCAAAAGGTCATATGCATGACGCTGGATTTATTGAAAAATACACCAAGGGGTTAAAAAAAGATTCTAACGAGTTCAGGGAAAAGATGGATTGCAGTTGGGCTTAGTCTGCTCATATTTGTTGGATCAGGTTTACTACTAGCTTCGGATTTAGTACCCAAGCAAGGTATGCCAAAAGCAGATTCTACCCAACTATCCATTAAATATAGTCTAATAGCAGGTTCACCACTTGTCGAAACAGAAAAAAATTGCTATGGAAGTGCATAAAGTCTTAAAGGAAGTACCTGAAGTGTCAAGTTATGTGGCAACAATTGGAGAGCCACTAAAACACAATGGATCTGTAAGCTTACAGTTGGTACCGAAGAATGAACGTGACAAACATTCAAAGGTGGTTGCTGTAGAGTTAAATAGAATGTTACGAGAAATACCTGGTGCAACTTTCTCGATAGGATCTGACGATGACGAAGGCGATTCATCAAAGTTAAGAGTCAACCTATACTCTATTTCATCAGAAAAGTTAAAGACATCTGCACAGTCAATCCATGATGGGTTAAAGGGTCTAGAAGGCATTGAACAAGTAAAGCTTCTAGGAGAAGACGGTACTCCACAGCTAAAAGTCTTATTTGATAAAGAAAAAACTTCATTACTAAAACTAGATATTGCGAAACTAAGCATGGATGTACGAATGGCATTAAGTGGCCGCAAAATCACAACTATGCAAACCAATGGTGTTGAAGAGGACATAAGCTTAAGATTGGCTTCTGTTAATCAAATTAGTGACTTACACAAAATATACTTCCAAAACGGTGAAGGTCAGTTTATCCCATTTGAAGACATTGCATCATTAAAACTAACAAGTGGTGTGTCTGAAATCGATAGAAGGGATAGTCGCCGAACAGCGGGGGTGTCCATTCTCTTAAAACAAGGCGTTCCACCTAAAAAAAATTGTTGATGAAATAAACAGCAGAATTAATGATGGTGAAATTACAATAGAAAATGGTGTTGAGATGAAGTATGGCGGATCATTTGAATCCATGCAGGAGAGTTTTGATGATCTAGGTCAAAAAATGATAATTGCAGTCATCTTAATATTCAGTGTTCTTGTTGTTCAATTTGACTCCTTTAAACAACCATTTGTTATTATGCTTTCGGTGCCTATGGGCATCGTGGGTGTAGCCATTGGTCACTACTTAACTGGAATACACTTTGGGATTATGTCATTTATGGCACTTGTTGCTCTTTCTGGAATCGTGGTAAATGACTCAATCGTCTTAATAGATACCGTGAACCAAAATCGAAGACTTCATTTAATGAACACACTTGATTCTATTATTGATGCTGTAAAAACGAGATTCATACCAGTTCTTGCAACAAGTATTACAACTATAGCGGGTATTGTACCATTAGCATTATACAATGAGGACTATTCACAACTTGCATGGACATTAATATTTGGCCTATCTGCTTCAACAGTATTAATTTTAGGGATGGTTCCGGTTATTTTAGCACAATTGGAAGGCAAGAAAATAAGAGGTGAACAAAATGAAGTATAATAGTAAATCTAAAAGTAAAACCAGTAATAAGCTAATATTAGCTATACTAATTCTTACGGTCTCAATTTTTACAGTAGGCTGTGACGAGGATGTAGAAGCAGAAGCAACAGAGATAAATGCCATTGCAGTTGAAGTTGAAAGTGTATCCATAGACAGCATTACAGAATCCTATGAGACATCAGGACGGATTGAGTTTGCTTCAATAGTTTCTGTGACACCACAAGTTACGGGAGAAGTAAAAGAAATTAGCGTGAAAGTGGGAGACCTAGTTACTAAAGGTGATACACTCCTTAAAATTATTGCGAAAGATGAAAGAACACAAGCTGAACAAACGATTGAAGAAGCTAAAAATGCAAATGAAATGGCACACGATACGTTCTTAAACATCTCTGAAAGATATGAAAACATAAAAGTTCTGTTTGAAAGTGGTGCTGTGTCTCAATCAGAACACGATGACTTAAAACTACAGTATAACAATGCTAAAAGTCAGTTAGATTTAAGTAAACGATCTCTTACAGCTGCTAATGAAGGGTATACTTATTTAATAGACAGATATAATGTAAAAAGTCCCATTGATGGTCGTATTAAAGAAATTAATGGTGAAGTGGGTCAGTCAAGTGATGATAATGTTCAGATTCTAATTGAAGGCGGCAATGGGTATGAAATCAATATTGCTGTACCAGAAAAACATATTGGGAAAATTTCAGAGGGTAACACAGCTAAGGTTTATATTCAATCAAGTGATATGAATGTAAATGCTCTTGTTAAGAAAACACCGATTGATATTGATCCATCATCAGGTCTTTATCCAGTAACATTAAAACTGAATGATCAAACTGATTTGAGATCTGGTCAGTTTACACACGTTAAGTTGGAACTACAAACAATAATGGACCAAATACTGATTCCAAATATAAGTATTCAATATGAAGGCAGTAAAAGTTTTGTTTTTTAGACTTGAAAATGAGCAACCTGTTAAGACATACATTGAAACGGGTGTATTTTCAGGAAATTTCGTTCAAGTGTTAAATGGACTTGAAAAAGATGATAAAATTATTGTGAAAGGTCAACACCAGGTCACAAACACATCTTCGATCAAGGTGAACAGCAAGTAAATGTAGTATGATTTAATCAGCAAGTAAAAGTACTGCAATTGGTCTGGAGGAGACATGGATATAAAAAAGAAAATATGGTTATCTCTAGTGCTAATTGCAGTTGTACCTGTTTTATTGGCTTTCTGGGTGATAGACGATTTGATCAACAGAGATCAGTCATCTACAAACTGGTTGATATTTGATACAAGTTATACAACCAGTATGGTTGAGCTCAGGGAAGAGATAGAAGCGCAGTTTAGTAGAGATGGCTCTGTAGACTTGAATATACTAATAAAAGATGTTGAAAGTGATCAGGCGATTTTAAACAATAGGTATGCAGCCGCTATTGTTTCTAAAAATAATGAAATGGTCTATGCCTCTGAGTTGTTAACTGACGAGATTGCAACATATATAGTCAGTGAAGTAAACACTGATAATATTTCACTGGTTATGGATAGATACGTTGTTCTTCAAGTTGAGAATGTGAGGTTCGATGATGGCATAAGTGGCTCATTTTATCTTGTAATTGACAATGTAGAGCTACAGAATGAGAGCGATATATATTGGTTATGGCAGATTTCCATATTCACAGTGACCTTTATTATGCTGGCACTTGTTTGCATTCTTTGGATTTCAAATGACTTACGTGGCTCAGTCACTCTAATAAAACGTATTACTCAAAAGCTTAAAAAAGGTGAGCTTGATGAACCGCTTCAGTATAATTCAAATGATGAGTTCTGGGAGTTGGCACACGAGACTGAGCAATTAAGGTTGTCTTTGAAGTCATCTTTAACAAGACAAGAAGAGCTTGAAGAGGAAAAAAGAAAAATGATTGCTGACATTTCACATGACCTTCGCACACCCCTTACAGCAATTAGAGGATACTCACAAGCCATTAAGGATCAAGTTGCTAAGTCCGAAGACGAAAGAGATGAGTACCTGGATATAATCCAGTCTAAAGTAACGACTATAGAAGAGTTAATAGACGACCTGAAGTCATTAACAGATTTTGATAATAACACAATAGAGTACAGTTTTCAAAAGCTTCCACTCGGAGAATTTCTGATGGATTGTATTGATGATCTTCATTATGAAGTAAAAAAAGCGGGTGGACAGCTTGAGCTTAAAAAACCATCTGAACAGGTTGAAATTAATGCAGACCCTGCAAAGCTATCAAGGGTCTTCGTAAACATAATAGAAAATGCAATAAAGTATAGGTCACAAAAACCGCTTGAAATAGACATTTGTGTTGTAAATTTGAATGGAAGTTGTAACATACTTGTTTCTGACAATGGCATTGGACTTTCAGATGAGGAAATGCGGTTCATTTTCAAAAGATTTTACAGGGCTGACAAATCTAGAAATTCAGATATAGGTGGAAGTGGACTGGGACTCAGCATTTGCTCTGATATTATTAAGGCACATGGTGGAGATATAACGGCTCAAAGATCGGATTCTGGTGGTCTTATGATTGTTATAAAACTACCATGTAAAGAGACAGTTTAAGGGGAATACTATGAAAGTTTTAATCATTGAAGATGACCAATCTATTGCTAGATTAGAAAAAAACTATCTTGAGATTAATGGATATGAAGTGATTCATGACCCTCTTGGAGATCTTGATTATATAATGGGCGAAATAGAAAATGTGGATCTGGTTATACTGGATTTAATGCTCCCAAATGCAGATGGATTCGAAATCTGTAAGGCAATTCGCAGTAAAGTGAGTATTCCGATCATAATTATTTCTGCGAAAGATCAGGACATGGATGTTGTGCTTGGGCTTGGTCTTGGTGCAAACGATTATATGAAAAAACCCTTTAGTCCCAATGAACTTATTGCTAGAGTTAAATCTCAACTAGCTAATTATGATAGGGTGCTAAGTATTGAAAAGAATACTAACAATACAATTGTACTTAGAGGACTAACTGTTGAACCTGACTTGAATCAGGCAAGCTACAATGGACGTGTTATAGAACTCACAAAAAAAACGGAGTTTGACATCCTTCATTTGCTCATGAAAAACCAGGGTCGTGTGTTTTCAAAAAAAAGAAATATACGAAAGAATATGGGAACAAGACGCCCTAGGATATTATGAAACAATATCAGTTCATATTAGAAGAATACGTGAGAAAGTTGAGGAAGACCCTGCTAACCCAATGTTTATTAAAACAATCTGGGGTGTAGGGTATTGTGTCAAAAAAACTTAGAGACAATAAAAGCGATTCGAGTAGGGTTTTATATCCTTTCGAATCGCTTTTCTATTATTATTTACATAGTTTAGAAGTACTCATCGTAGTGCATATCGTATTGAACATGCTTCTCAACCATCTTTTTAACGTCTGAAACAGATTCAAATCGACCCATTGCACACATCAGTTTTGCTAGAGAGGCCTCAGTGTTCATATCATTAGCGTATATAATGCCATCTTTAGGAATTTTTTTTGCCGACTTCATAGACTTCAAAGTCAACACCTTCCTCTAGACATTGTGTTGTCATCATGACACACATACCTGAGTTAATCATATTTCCAACTTCACTTGCTATGTCTACATTCTCAAATGGAACACCGCCAATACCAAAGCTCTCAATAATGACGCCACGGTAATTCTCCTTAATATAGTTAAATATTTTAGGATCAATGCCAGGGAACAGTTTAATTATAATAACTGAGCGGTCAACCTCTGGGTGAAGCACAAGTTTAGTATCTTTTGGTTTGAACTTTGAGAAGACAAATCTCTTATACTGAATTTTGTCATGCTGGATTTCAGCAATATATGGGAAGTTTACACTTTCAAATGCATCATAACTTCTTGTTTTTACTTTCATAGCGCGAGGTCCAGATATCAATTTACCATCAAATACGACAAATACACCTGCTAAATCTTCAACTGCAAAATGAATTGCATCATTTAAATTGTGTACTGCGTCTGTATACTCCTGTGCAATAGGATACTGAGATCCAGTTACTATAACAGGTTTATTTAGACCTTCGAGCATATATGTCAGAGCAGCAGACGTGTATGCCATTGTGTCAGTACCATGAGTGATAACAAAACCATCATAATCGTTGTAAGCGTCATATACGGCTTGAGCAATTTTAACCCAACAGTTTGGGGTCATGTTGCTCGAGTCAATATTCATGATCATCTTACCATCGATGTCACATAATTTACGGGCCTAGGTACAAATGACAATAGGTCCTCAACGTTATATTGTGGTGTTAAGCCATGGTCGCCATTAGCACATGCGATTGTGCCACCAGTAGCAATAATAAGAATTTTCTTTTTCATGAATTTTCCCCTTAGTGGATGATTAGGTGAAGATATTTATCTACACTTCATTATACATATTAGTTTGTTAAATGAAAGTGACGTTATTGTCATTATACATGTTAATAGAATGTAATAAATGTTGAGGGTTATTTTGCTACATCATAATGTCTATCGACATCTGATTTTTCCCACCAGTCAGCATGTTTAATCCCAAGTTTGCGAGGCGAAAAGACAGGATTAATACCCTTTTTCTTTTGCTCTTCATAATCTTTAAGTGTAAGAAGGGCAGGCTTCTGAAGAAGTAGAATAGCTATGATGTTGAGCCATGCCATAAGACCAACGCCGACATCCCCCATGCCCCAAGCAATATCTGCTGTTTTAACTGCACCATAAAATGTTGCTCCAAGCATAACAATTCTAAGGGCAGTCATAAGCCATTTAGCCTTACCTTCGCGGTTTAAAAATGCAATATTGGTTTCCGCAATGTAGTAATAGGCCATTAATGTTGTAAATGCGAAGAATACAAGTGCAATGCCTACAAAAGCGGCTCCGTAGCCAGGCATAACAGATTCAACGGCGTTTTGTGTGTAAGCAGGCCCAATATCAACATCTCCAATTTTAATAACCAAGTAACCGCCAATTGGATTTTCTACATTATACATACCTGTTATTAGGATCATAAATGCTGTTGCGGTACAGACAAAGAGTGTATCAACATATACAGAAAAGGCTTGTAGAAGACCTTGTTTAGCAGGGTGAGTTACCTCAGCTGCAGCTGCAGCGTGAGGGCCTGTACCTTGTCCCGCCTCGTTAGAATATATGCCACGTTTTACACCCCAAGCAACAGCTATGCCTATAATGCCACTATAAATCGGTTCAAGTCCAAAAGCTGAACGGAAAATTAGTCTTAAAACATCAGGCAACTGTGAAATGTTCATAACTATTATTATGATTGCAACAAGTATATATGACACTGCCATAAATGGGACAATGAATTCAGCAACTTTTCCGATGCGTTTTACACCACCAAATACAATGGCAGCCAAGACAGAAACAAGAGCAAAACCTGTTATTGCGGGTAAAACACCAAAAGCATTATTTAAACCAGCAGCTATGGAGTTTGCCTGAATACCGGGCATAAACAGTCCCATCGAAGTGACTGTTGTTACCGCAAAAACAGTAGCAAATGTTTTATTCCCCATGCCTTTTTCTATGAAATAGGCAGGACCGCCACGGTACTGACCATCTTGTTCAACTTTATAAATTTGTGCAAGGGCAGATTCTACATATGCAGAGCTTGCTCCTAAAAAAGCAATGACCCACATCCAAAATACTGCACCTGGACCGCCGATTGCAATAGCAGAGGCAACGCCAGCAATATTTCCTATTCCGACACGCCCTGAGACGGAAATAGCAAGCGCCTGAAAAGGTGAGACGCCTTTCTCGGAAGCTTTGCCTTGAAATAGGAGGCGAATCATTTCACCCCATAATCGAACCTGTAAAAATTTTGTTCTTATTGTGAACCATAATCCAGCCCCAAGACAAAGGGCGATTAACCATTCACTCCATATTAGAGCGTTGAGAAAATCAACTACTCGTGCCATTAAAGCTCCCCCTCATTACATATAACAAGCTACTTTTAGTCATGACCTAATTCTTAGATCAAGGCTCGTATGACTATATATTGCAAAGTAGATGCCAAATTTGTAGTTCAGCACCAATAACTATGTTTTCAAAGTAAAATAATAGAATTTCGTAGAATATGAAAGCAAAACTCTATGAATGCTAATAAAAAGGCAGAATCCCGATATGAACTCGCGATTCCACCTTAGGTGACGTGAGAAGTTTTTTGAAAGTGGGAATAAAATTTCCCGTCATTAATCGTCCTTTTTAATGCCATACTCTGTAATCTTGTTAAACAGCTGTCGGCGACTAATTCCAAGGACTTTAGATGTTTGTGTCATATTATAGTTATTCTGTTCCAAAACACGTTGAATGTATGAAGATTCAGCATCTTTACGGAATTCGCGAAGGGGAACAGTGTGAGAAATATCTTGCCCAATTTGACTTGGTACATCAACGGGTTGGTTGACGTAGCCACTTGGAATATCTCTATGGCTAATGACGCCGTCTCGCGCTAATACAACAAAGCGTTCAATTATATTTTTAAGTTCTCTAAGGTTTCCGGGATAATCATAGTTTGTTAGGAAGGTCCACACTTCACTATCGATGGAAAGGATTTCTTTTTTCATATCAATTTGAGCTTTCTTCAAAAAGAAATCTACTAGGGTTGGTATGTCTTCCTTTCGCTCTCGTAAAGATGGAAGTTCAACCGTAATTGTACTCAACCTATAAAAAAGGTCTTCTCTAAATGTTTGTTCAGCAACCATACTTCTAAGGTCTCTATTGGTTGCAGAAACCAAACGAAAATCAACATCGACGGAAACGTTTGACCCAATTCTCTCAATTTTTCTTGAATCAAGACTCCGAAGGAGTTTTGCCTGTGTGCTAAGAGACGTGTCACCTATTTCATCAAGGAAGAGAGTGCCTTCATGTGCTGCTTCAAATCGACCAATACGTTTATCCGTAGCGCCTGTGAATGCGCCTTTTTCATGTCCAAACAGTTCCGATTCAAGGAGTGATTCTGAAAATGCATGACAGTTAACCGCTACAAAGGGATTGTCATTTCGTTCACTTAGTGTATGAATATAATTTGCAAAAACTTCTTTACCAACTCCAGATTCACCCAGTAGCAGTATATTAGCGTTAGAATCAGCTGCAGATTCAATTATTCTGATTGCTTCTTGAAATTTAGGGTTTTTAGACTCCATAATAAACTCTGTAGAAAGTGAATCAGTTAGTGCATCGCTCTTAAACTTCAAATCGGAAAGCCTAATGATTTTTTCAATGTCAAGAAGGAGTTCGTCGGGATCATGACCTTTAATAAAGTATGAAAATGCGCCCCGTTTCATAGCGTCTACTGCATTTTTAACAGTGCCATACCCTGTAACAATAATAACGTCCTGTTCAGGAGAGTCTGCCTTAATTTTGTCGAGTAGTTCAAGACCACTCATTTCAGGCATTCGCAAGTCAGAAAGAATTAAATGATAATTCTCTTTACTGAGTTTATCGAGAGCTTCTTGTCCAGAAACTGCAGTTTCTGTCTTGTAGTTGTTGCTTTTAAGGATCATTTCCAAGATATCGCGATGTTCTGCCTCATCATCAACAATTAATATCTTAAATAAGTTTTTTTTCTTCATAGCCATCTTCAGATGCCTCCTTAAGTCGAGGTAGCTCTATTCTAAATGTCGTTCCTACATCTGGTGTGCTTTCAACCGTAATTTGTCCATTCATCTTCTGAATTTGATTATACGTGATGTATAAACCAAGTCCAGTGCCTTCACCAGTTTCTTTTGTTGTGAAAAATGGATTGAATACTTTTTCAAGTTCAGATTGTGACATACCTTGTCCAGTATCATTACATGTAATAATCAGTTTACCTTCTTCGATCCAGCATGAAATAGTCAGTCGACCGCCATCTGGCATGGCATCTACTGAATTAGAAATTAAGTTAATTAAAACGGACTGAAGGGAGTCCTCCATAATCGTCCAGTTAAGGTTGGGGTCGATATTGATTCTATATATAACATCTCTTTTTTCCATAACCTTATGATTTAACTCAATCATGTCTTTTAAGTATGCAAACACATTAACGGTGGTAATCCTGTTATCTGTAATTCTTGAGAAGTTCAGTAGGTTGTCTATGATCTGACTGGCTTGTTCAACAGCATTTTCTATATGAGAAAATGACTTGTCCTTCATTTCTTGACTCATGTTTTCTGTTTTTTTTCAAGAAATATGTGTGGTTTCTAATTAGACCGAGTGGGTTTCTTATTTCATGTGCTACACCTGCGGCCAGCTGACCGATAGCAGCCATCTTAGTCGATTGAAGAACCTGCTGTTCAGCAAGTCGGAGGTCAGTCACGTTTTGAATCATTAGTAACAATCTATTAGATGATTCGTAAGTTTCGATTAATGGGAATGTTGAAATTAAATATGTCTGATTTTTGTAGTCTAGTTCAACTTCCGATTTTCGTTCATTTTCAAGTGAGTTTGCAATAACATCCATTATTATAGGAAGACTTGGAAGGCCGTCGATGTATTTCAGGTTTTTTCCTAGAATATCACTCTTTGCAACATCCAGAGTGTCACAAAAGACTTTATTGACAGTAATAATATCGTAGTCCTCATCTAAAACAACCATAAGATGCGTAAGGCTGTCAAAGGTTCTTTGCAGGTCATTTCTGCTGATTTTGAGCTCTTTTGTACGTGCATCAACCTCTTCTTTCAATTCACTGTTCCACGTGAAGAACAGGTAACTGGCAAGCATGATGTTAAGCATAAAGAATGAAACGATTAGAAGCATCTTTTCATCTGTGGTTTCTTTACTTATTGGTGTAGAAATGCCAAACCATTTTTGTTGAATTTTATTCATTATGTTTTTGCGCTCAAGGGCATAAATGCCTTTATTAATTATGTCTTGAAGAATTTCATCACCTTTTGGAACGCTGAATACTGAATGGAGTTCATAAAGTGGTTTTTTCTACGATTTTATATTCGTCAGTGATGTCCAGTTCATCAAGATAATAGCTTAAAACAGGTTCGTCACCAACAATTGCATCTACATTTCCATTAACAAGTTCAGTGATTAAGTCACTGTATTCAGGTACATGTACAAAATTGATCCCATCAACATTGCTGTTTAGGAACTCATTAACATAGTCTCCTGTTTGTGCGGCAACTGGTCTGCCGACTAGATCAAACAAGTTGACTATCTCATTTTCTTCTTTGGGTACAACAATAACAGTGCGTTGAAAGTTAATAGGGTCAGAGAACAAATAGACTTTAGAACGTTGTTCAGAAGGGAACATGTCACAAAGGTCAGTGTTTCCCTTTGCAAGTTCATCAAGTGCTTCTGCCCATATCATAGGTTTAAATATTATGTCCGTTTCAAGTTCGATTGAAAGGGCTTGAAGGTAATCAATTGTAACACCTTTATATTGTCCTGTTTCTGGATCAACATATCGTATAGGTGGGGTGGAATTATCAGCACCATAAATAAGAGGTCCATGATCATCCAGCCATTCGCGTTCCTCCTCTGTAAGAGTGGTTGATTGTGTGAAATATTTGAAGAAACCGAAGTTGTATTCAAGCTTCATATATCTATCAGCAAATATTAGTACAACTAAAATGAAAATTAAAATGGTTACAAGTATGCGACGTTTCAAAAGCTGTCCTCCTTGAAAGGTTTAGATACATAAATATTATAGCATACGTTACATGGTGAGATTCATCCTCATATTGTATTCGTTCCAAATGCAGAAGTTTCAAAGGTTAAGATACATAAATATTGAGTATGATAATCGAATATCTGAAAAGTTTATTGTTAAGAGGGGTAACTTATAACCATAGGTGGTAAATTGGAAAAAGGAGGAAGGTATATGAGCTTTAAGCAGTTTAAACTTAAATCAAAGATCATCATGCTTGTTGCTGTTATATTCATACTGTTTCTAGGGTTTGTTAGCATATGGTTGATCCCTACGATAAATGACATTATTTTGGATAGAACGGTGGCAAAACTAGAGAATTTAGTCGAAGTCCCAGTGACAGTTATACAAAAGTATAAAACAATGTCAGATGAAGGTAAGATAAGTGTAGAAGAAGCACAGAGACTTGCAAAAGAAGAAATTCGTGTCTATAGATTTGGTTCTGGCGACTATTTCTTCATAAACTCGTATAGTGGTTTATCTGTTATGCACCCAATAAATCCCTCACTTGAAGGTAGTGACATGATGGGTGTTGAGGATTCTAATGGCGTAAAACTTTTTTCCGAGATGATTCAAGTTGCTAGATCTGAAGGAAAGGGAACGGTCGGATATTTGTGGCCAAAGCCTGGTGAAACTGTAGATAGTGAGAAACTATCTTATGTAGTTGGTTTTGATAGCTGGGATTGGTTGGTCGGAACTGGTGTATACATAGATGATGTAAGAGCGGTACAGTCAGAAATGCTTCGAAATGTTCTACTTGGTGTTGGTGCTCTAATCGTAATCAGTGTTGGTTTAGCTATGTTCATGGCAACTTCTATTGCCAAACCAATAGAAAAGCTTAACAAAGTTGCTCAGGAAATTGTGGATGGCAATTTAAAAGTTGAACTAGATGTTGACGGTAAAGATGAAGTTGGAGAGTTATCTAGGTCATTTGAGTTTATTGTAAATAAAATTGAAAATGTTGTAGCATCTGCCGATGTTATGGATTCTATGATTACCTCTGGTGATCTGACTGCAAGAGCAGATGAGTCAGAATACAAGGGTGGTTGGTTAAAGTTAATTCAGGGTGTTAACGGCATTGCTGAAACACTTGAAGGCCATATTAGACGTGTACCAGCGATTATCATGGCAATGGACACAGAGTACAATGTACTATATCTAAACAATGCAGGGAGAAATGTTGTTGGCATGAACGAAGGTACAGATGTTACTGTTCATAAGTGTTATGAACTATTCCAAACGGAAGATTGCCGAACAGAAAACTGTGCATGTAGTAAAGCAATGAAACTGGGTCAACCAGCATCAAGCGAAACAATTGCAAGGCCAAATGGCCAAGAACTTGATATCCAGTACGAAGGTGTCCCTTTAAGAGATAATGACGGTAAAGTTATTGGGGCATTTGAGTTGGTTACAGACCAAACGACAATTAAAGAAGCTGCAAGACTGCAAGAAAAACAAGCCGAATTACAGGCCGCAGAAGCACGTATTAAAGCAAAACAAGCTGAGTACCAATCTAATGAAGTGCGTAAGCTTATAGGTAGTTTAGATACACTTGCGAACGGTCAATTAAGCATTGATGTAGTGGTAGAAGAGGCTGATGGAGATACAGAAGAAATTGGACAAGATTTCGATCAGATTTATTCAAGTCTTGAGACAATGGTGACAGCTATTAGGTCGTACATTGATGAAACAGCAGACATTTTGAACAATTTAGCAGATAGAAACTTAGATGTGTCAATATCAAGAGACTATTTAGGTGACTTTGCTCAAATGAAACGCTCCATAAATACTTTTACTGAGTCCCTCAATGGCATATTTGAAGAAATGGGATCGGCAAGTCAGGAAATTGCGGCAGGTTCAAATGAGGTTTCAGGAATTTCTCAGTCGCTTTCAGCAGGTTCAACGGAACAAGCGAGTTCAATTGAAGAGATTACTGCTTCGATGAATGAAATTTCAGATCAGACGAAACTCAATGCTGAGCGGGCATCGCAGGCTGAAAATCTTGCAAGTTCTGTTAAGACTCAATCAGAAAGTGGTCAAGAGCAGATGAATGAAATGCTTGGAGCTATGGAAGAGATCAATAAATCTTCGAATGAAATTTCAAATATTATAAAAGTTATTGATGAAATTGCATTCCAGACAAACATCCTAGCACTTAATGCAGCTGTTGAAGCGGCACGTGCGGGCGAACATGGAAAAGGATTTGCTGTGGTTGCAGAGGAAGTTAGAAACTTAGCAGCTAGATCTGCGAATGCGGCAAATGAAACAACTCAGATGATTGAGGATTCTATTAAGAAAGTTCATGACGGGGCATCTATTGCTGATCAGACAGCAGAAGCTCTAAAAGAAATAACATCTGGTGTTGAAGAGGTCAACGGTATAGTAAGAGACATTACCCTGGCATCTAGTGAACAGGCACAGGCCATTAACCAGATTAATGAAGGTATTAGCCAAGTGTCTGATGTTACACAACTTAATGCTGAAACTGCACAGCGTGGTGCAGCTGCGAGTGAAGAAATGGCAGCCCAGGCAGATATGCTTCAAGAAACGGTTGCGAGTTTCAAGCTTAAGGGAAAAACAAGAAGACGTGTTGGTGGTGTAAGTTACGAGACTATATCATTAGAACGAGATGCATAAGTAATACCTTAAAATAAAGAAGCTGATAGAGGCGAGTTGTTGCTTGCATCTATCAGCTTTTTTGCTACTTACATCATTAAGAAGTACACCCCGACCATAACAAGGAAGGTTAATGGAAGGATTGGTACATAGTGTTTATATAATGCTTTTAGATCCACATTGAAGTATTCTAGAGTCAATACCTGACACATATGAAGTGGTGAGATGTAATAAAATAGAAAACTTGAAGTATAGATAAACATAGCGTATAAAAGCTTTGTTTGATAATCTGGCGCCATTGGAAGAATTATTGGAAAAAGAATGGCAATTCCAGGCTGTGTTGAAGCAAGTGGGAAACATATTAACGCAGCAGATACAGTAATCAAGAGTTCCAGTGGAATTCCAAGATCAATCAAACCACGTATAAAAAACATAGAGATCATCAAAATTGTTTACGACATTTTTAAAGAACATAATCCCTATGATAGCAAGAACCATCTTGCCTTTAAATCCGTCCTTAGAATGTTTGAGGATTCCTTTTTCTAAAACATCATCATCAGCGACTAGCTTTGCTAAGAATCTAGTGGCAACAATACCAAGCATGAGTGATACATAGAATGGCATCTTGAAAATCAACGCACCAGCAAAACTGATCCAGATAGGCATTGAATAGATGACAAATAACTTGATGTTTTCAATAAATGCTGTCATGTCTGTTTCTGGAGGTCTATGAGCTTTAGAATCCTTTATATAGAAGAAGTACCCTAATACGTACATGGCAAGTGCAATCGGAAACTGGAGTTTTATAAAATCCCAAATGTTAAACTCGCCAAGCTGAGCTGCTAGTATGAGGGTGGAGAAAATGGGAATATAAAATAAAGAGCATGTCGAAATATAAGATTCGCGGATGCTCTCTTTTCATTGGAAAGCTCAAGTCTGTCACCCAAAGATCCTACAACTGGACAAGACATTAGTGCCCCACCTGTTACGAGCAGTGTCCCAATAATAGCAGGTGCAATAAGAATGGTTGCTTTTGCGCTTCGAAGCATTCCCTCAAGGGCATCAATCATTTTTCCCATAATGCCGTACACATTTAATAGATGTCCCAATACGGATATAAGTGCGATGGTTAAACCAAGCGAAATTGTTTGCTCACTTGTAAATGTTACGAAGTACATATTAAGCATTGTTGTCATACCAACTTGGTTTGTAAACATAAGTATGGTGCCGCCAGTAAATAGGGAAAGCCCAATATTGATTTTTTTTACTGACCATAAAGAGAATAATTGCCATTGAAATGGCGAATGTTACTAAAAACATAGTTGACTCCTTTCAGAGTTATTTTACACGACTACCGAAAATTTAGCTAGTCGAAACAATTGTTTTAAGCTATTATGTAATTGCAAAGTTATGCTAGTTACGCGTTGAAAAATAGATTGGTATTTAGGAAAGGAAGATTTACATGAGCCATTACAAATGTACGATTTGCGGTTATACTTATAAACCTGAACGTGGTGACAAAATGGAGGATATTCCAGCTGGGACGTCATTTGACGACCTGCCTGAAGATTGGGTTTGCCCTATGTGTCGTCAACCTAAAATGGTGTTTGAAGAAGTTAAGTAATTGGAGTGAGGGTCGTGTCAAATTATTGCAAGGAAATGCTGAGAATAAAAGATACGCTAACGGGTATTGTAAAAGCTATCAATAGCGTCATAAATGTTGATGTCACAATAATCGACAGTGATTTTAACAGACTTGCAGCAACTGGGGATTACCTTGGAGATGTGGGTTGTAAAGTTGATGCAAGTTCAGTGTTCTCTTATGCATTGAATTTGGGGCGTGCATTCATAATCGAAAATCCACGTGAACATGAAGCTTGTGTTATGTGTAACAACAAGAGGCATTGTCGAGAGTTTGCCCAAGTGTGCTGTCCAATAGAAGTAGGAACCGAAATAGTTGGTGTTATCGGACTTATTGCGTTTGATATGGACAAGAGAAATGCGATTTTATCTAATCGTGAGAATCTACTGGTATTTTTGAATAGAATGGCTGAACTGATTGCAGTTAAAGTTGTTGAGGAGTCACAAAGACAAACACTAGAGATGCAGTCACGAGAGCTAGAAATCCTTCTTGATTCCATGGAGAATGCTGTGTTCAGTCTAGATGAACACTTCGTTGTTAGACATGCAAACGTCATCGCAAGAGAGTTACTGAGTTTAGAAATTGGAAAGAATGCTGACCATTTAAAAGATTATATGCAAAAGACGGATATTGATTTACTTTTCAAAAGTAAACATTCCTTAAATGGACATATGCAAATCCATAGTGGTCATAAAATAACTAGATTACTATTCCATTCGCAGCCAGTAATATGTGTTGACGAAGTGTGTGAAATTGTTCTGACCTGTACGAATGTACAAACACTGCTGCATACTTTTAGAGATGTGGTTGGGTATGGATCGATCATTGGATTTGATGATATTATTGGTCGAAATAAAGCCTTGTTGAGCACCATAGATTTTTCTAGAAAAGCTGCTTCAAGCGTATCAACAGTCCTGATTCAAGGAGAGAGTGGCACGGGTAAAGAACTTTTTGCACGATCTATGCATTTCGAAAGCAAAAGAACAAATGAGCCTTTTATTGCTGTAAATTGTGCTGCCATTCCTGATAATCTACTGGAAAGTGAGCTTTTTGGTTATGAGGAAGGCGCTTTTACTGGAGCACTAAAAGGTGGCAAAATCGGAAAGTTTGAAATGGCTGACAAAGGCACAATCTTTCTAGATGAAATAGGAGACATGCCCCTTCATTTACAAGCGAAACTATTACGAGTCCTTCAGGAGGGCGCTGTTGAACGCGTTGGTGGAAGGGGTCCTGTTCAAATAGATGTTCGTATTATTTCCGCAACGAATAAAGATCTTGAAAAGCTTGTTGTCGAAGGTGCTTTTAGGGAAGATTTATTTTATAGACTAAACGTTATACCAATACGAATACCTTCTTTAAGAGAACGTAAAGATGATCTTGAGCTGTTAGTAGATATTTTCTTGAGAAGAAGCAGTGAGATGTTAGGTAAGACTATGATTCGTGTCAGTAAAGATGTGCTCAGGGCATTTGAAAGCTACAATTGGCCTGGCAATGTAAGAGAACTTCAGAACACTGTTGAATTTGCAGTTAACATGTGTGAAACAGGTGTTGTAGGATTAGATGACCTTCCAGTTCGATTTAGAGAGGTGTTTGATGATCCGCATACAGATAATAGTCAGATGTTGACTATTAAAGAACTTGAAAAACAAGCCATAACGGATGCCTTGAATCATTTCGGTAGAGACAAAGAAGGTGTTAATCTAACAGTTAAGGCACTGGGATTAAGCCGAGCAACCCTATATCGAAAAATTAAAGCGTATAATATTGATGCTGAATAAAATACTATGTAGTCTCAAAATGAGAATGGTCTCATTTTGAGACTTTTTCTATTTGCGATGCTGAGTATTGAAAATTCACGATATCTAGGAATAAAAGTGTTAACGAAGTCTCATTTTGAGACTTGAAATGCTGGAACTGTACTATTCTGTTTTGGCACGAGGATTGCGTATTATAGTGGCAAGAGTATATTTGAAAGGATGATACGCATGAAAATGATGAAAAATATGATGATAGAAATTCTTAACAATGAAGTCAGACCAGCAATGGGATGTACAGAACCCGTATCGGTGGTACTTGCTGCCGCGAAGGCTAGAGGTATTCTAGACGAGGCGTTTGTGGATTCAGTTGATGTTAAGGTTTCTCCTAATTTCTATAAAAATGGATTGTCAGTGGGCATTCCTCAAACAGATCTTGTAGGACTTGATATGGCATCGGCTATAGGTGCTGCTGGTGGTGACGCTGACCTAGGGCTTGAAATACTATCAACAGTAGATGAAGATGTTGTAGAACGTGCAAAAGAATATTTAAGCCAAGGTCTTATTCGGGTGTCAATTGCTGACACAGCAGAGAAAGTACTTGTAGATGTTACAGTTAAAGCAGGAAAAAACACGGCACAAGCTGTCGTACTTGGTCACCATGATCAGTTTGTTTTACTTAAGAAAAAATGAAACTGTATTACTAGAAGTAAACAAAGAAGATAAGGGAATAGAAAACCCTTATATACAGTTTTTCGATATGGATATTACCGATATTGTAAAACATGTTGAGGATATGAGTGCAGACGATTTGATGTTCCTCAAAGAAGGTATTGAAATGAACCTTGAAGTTGCTAAGGCAGGTATGGACTCATCTCTTGGTATGGGGGTTGGCTATGCTGTGAAAAGGCAAATAGAAGATGGTGTTATGGACGGCAACCTTGCGCATAAGGCAATGATGCTTACAGCTGCGGCTTCAGATGCAAGAATGTCTGGTATAACGAAACCTGTAATGAGTTCGAATGGAAGTGGCAACAATGGCCTTACAGCTATTCTGCCAATTGCTGCGTATGCTCAGTGCAATACAACAACTGATGAAAGACTAGTGAAAGCTCTCGCAATAAGTCATTTGCTTAACTGTTATATGAAAAACTTTATTGGTCGTCTTTCAGCCATTTGTAGCTGTGCAGTATCAGCTGCAACGGGTTCTGGAGCTGCGATCACTTGGTTAGAAGGTGGTTCGTATAAAGAAATTGAGGACACCGTTCAAAATATGATAGGTAATGTGTCGGGGCTTATTTGTGATGGCGCAAAAGACAGTTGCGCTCTCAAGTTGGCAACGGCTGCAAGTACAGGTGTTCAGATGTCACATATGGCAAGGTATGGCGTGGTAGTACCACCTAGAAACGGTATAGTTTCAGATAAAGTTGAAGAAAGTATTCGAAACTTAGGTTGTGTTGCATCTGAAGGGATGGCGACAACTGACAAAGTTATTTTAAGTGTTATGAAGAATATGGCAGACAAGGCATTAGGTGGTCAAAACATCTAGTTTATTTTAACTAAATAGTACGTATTATCATAATTTAGAGTCCTGCGATACAATATTTCGCAGGGCTTTTTTTGCTTGTTTACAGGGGGTGGTATCGTATTAATATCCAATCTATATTAAAGCATATGCCTATTACTAAAAAGAGTGCGCCAATGGAGGCGCAAAGGTATTTATGTAAATGCATGAATAGGAAAAAAATATGCCGGGGGTAGCAGGAGGAAGTTAAGACAACCTCCAACCGGCTAATGGGGTAATGATGCAAAGTTCTAAACACAAAAAACGACGTCAATGTTGAAGCGAGGGGCTTCTTTATTTGACGTCGTTGTCGTGTAAGATTAAGTTACATTAATTATACACAATGTGAATGATTATGCAATGCATTTTTTTTGATTTTTTTAATTGGAAAACGTTTTTTTTGTTTTTTTTGAATTGCGAAAATATTGCAAATTCAACCCTTCTGGTGTTTGACAACTTTCATTCAAAGCCGTATATTAGTGTCTATAGTGAGGAGGCGAACATGAAGAAAATATTCATTGTTGATTCAGATGAGAAAACAATATATACATTACAGAATCTGTTTCGCAACAAGGGGTATCAGGTTCAAGCCACTCAAAGTGTAATGGAATGTATGCCGCGAATTGTCAAATTTAAACCCGACCTGGTTTTAGCAAGTTACGAAGCCTGGGGTCTATCCAGTTTTGAAAAGGCGCGTCGAATAGAAAATGTAACGCCTGCAGCGGTTCTTTTCATGGTTAAAGACGTAAACGAAATGTTCCTAAATGGACTTCAAGGACTTAAAGTATATGCCTACTTACGTAGACCAGTATCACTTGCGGAAGTTTACCGTACCTGTGAGTTTGCTTTAAACAGTTCAAAAAAATTGAATTCTTTACAAAGTGAACTAGAAAAACTGGAGAAATCACTTGAAAATAGAAAGTTTGTTGAAAGAGCAAAGATTCATTTTATGACAAAATATAATTATTCTGAAGACGAGGCATATACTCAGTTAAGAAAAATGAGTATGGATAAGGGGCTTCCAATTCATGAACTCTCCAGATATATTTTAGAAGAAGTAGAATAGTAAAAGCTGATCATTTGAAGTGTGATCAGCTTTTGTTTGTATTACGGTTCATATAATATAGAATTAAGGTATATAAAGTGTTTGACGGGTATAAGTAGGATAGTTTTGGAAGGAGGCGGAATATGACGTCCGATTTCAGCTATCTTGAATTGTACTACGAGCTGAACCGCTGTTTATGGAATCGTCTGATTCTTCAAAAAAGTCGAGCGTGCGATCCTATAGAAAGGCAGTTACATATACTGGCTAAACATTTGAATATAGATAAAGAAAGTCACGAAAAGAACAAACGTCGAGTGGTAAATTATGCTCTTGTAGATTACCATCCAGACGTGGTTGCCATGCGTGATTTTTTGTCGGATAAATCAAATTACTGTATTGATGAAAATATTGATACAGACAAAATGACAACAGATTTCTTGTTAATGATGGCTTTGAGAGATAGACATGCGAGGAAAGCGGGCTTTGAATCGTATGCAACAATGGTTCTTGAATTAGAAGGCATTGAAGTTGAACCCTTAAAAATTTGCCTTAATAAAAGACTTCGTCAACAAATTGAGAGCGCAAAAAAGCTCATTGATAAACATGGGCTGACACTTGGTAGCTGGTATACTGGCTTAAGAAACATTAAATGTGATAGCTCGGTAAACTACATAATGCTAATGGATCAGTTTATGAGTTGTTTCCCAAGCGCCTCTAGTAATTTGATTATTGAGAGGAATACCAGTAATAAAGCAGGCTTTGCAGTTGAAATCAGCCCTAGTGAAGTTCACATAAATATTGAACGAGTAGATACACTTTTCGATATGAGTGTCTTTTTTCATCAAATGGGACATGGTCTTGCACATGCACTAGATACTTCAAAAGGGATCAGTAGGATTTACTCAAACTTTTATGAGGAGTTAACGGGTGTCCTAATAGAAAGGTATCTTGGAAAAATGTTAAATGACGAGGCCTGTAAGTGTTTAAAGGAAATTAGAACACTACAGTATTCGAGGTTTGGTATTGAAGCACTCTATGAGTTGGATCTTTGGTTTACTGACACGAGTCCTGAGGACTTATTTAGAGCACATTATCAGAAAATCATAGGAAGTTTAGATGATGCTCCCATTAGTGTGATCCATGCATTGAGGCTATCTGAACCATTTTACATGTATAATTATATACTTGCAGATATAACAGCAGAAAACATTATTGAGAATGGGCCAGACGACTTACATGAGTTGGCAGACTACTTAATGGATGAAGTGTTCGTTCATGGAGAAGAGAAAAGTTGGGTTGAGTATGCAATTCATACCGCTAAGGAGTACGAGTAGACTATGACGTTAGAATTGAGTAATACAGATATAAAAACAGAGAGCAATAATAATATTAAGAATATAATTTGGGATTTTGACGGCACTTTGGTGGATACATATCCAGTTATGGCAAAATCGCTTTTAAAAGCAATATCCGAGTTGGGTGTAAAGTCAAATTATGATGTGGTGTTTGAGCGTCTAAAAATTTCCCTTAGTGAGGCGATTGATTTTTTTTCGAATGGTGACTTTCAAAAGTCATTAGATATAAGAGGAAAATTCGAACAGTATGAACGAGACGAAAATCCATCATCATATGATTTGTTTCCAGATACCACCAGAACTCTCTCATATCTTCATGAAAAGGGTATTAAACATTATGTACTAACACATAGAAATTCGTCGACATACAGGATTATGAAGGCGAAGGGGATTGATAAATACATATCCGATGTTGTTATCAGCGATGATGGATTCAAAAGAAAACCTGATCCAGAAGCTTTTAATTATTTAATGGACAAACATAATCTTGGTTAAGAGGGAACATGTCATGGAAAAAATACAGAGTAAGTATATATGGAGCGTGAGCATAATACTCATGTTAATGGTTTTAGGGTACCAAGGTAATCAAGTCAGTCATTTAGAGGATCAAATTAAATCATTGAACGCATATATCGATACGCAGAGTGTTCAGTTAGGGATACTTGAAGAGCAATTAAAGGTCATAAATGAGACGTATCAATCAGATAGTGATAATGAAGATCATTGGTTTTGGGAAGTGCTTAATTATCCATCTACCCCCGAAAAACTTATAGCTTCACTTGGAGGTCAGGAAGAGCTCATTCCATTTGATGGTGTTCTAGGTGGAAAAACATATTTTGTTTTAGAAGAGGCGAAAATACTTGATCCATCATATGTGTTTGTCCCCATCGAGGACGGACACATGCTAGGTGGTATGTTATTAAAATACGAGTTTATAGATGACAAACAAGTGGAGTGGCTTGTTGTTGATGGATGGTGGCCAAAACTTGACTAGTCGATTGTGATTTTTTAAACACTATTTATGGCGAATTTGTTTAAAAAGTTGCCCTTTGGATATTAATCATGTGATGTTATATTTCATGAGGTTACTCTGGAGGGATAAGTATGACACTGATCAAAAAGGATTTAGATAAGATCAGACGAGATTTCATGGCTAAGGAAATAGAGCTGGACATACTTGAGAACCGTTTTAAGTCTCTTGAATGTCTTAATCACAGTGGAAATATTGAATTGCCAGAATTACTAATGAACGCAGTTGAAGATGGCGATGAAATGAGCTTGGCCAGAGCGTTGAAAGACAGGCAATGTATGCGTGTTTATAACGCCGTATCGAAAGGTGATGGTGTGACGCTAAGTCGGGTATCTGATCGTAATTACAAAGAGTTTTCTGAAAGCACTTTCAACAGGTTTTACCTAAGAGGTATATGTCGTGAAGCTGTAGACAGCGGTTACGATAAAGTTGTTTTTAAAGACGATTCAGTAGAACATGTTTATGGAACAAGTCAACTTTTGAGCAAGTTAAGATCAGATGTGGAGTTCGAAGAAATTCTTGGTGTTAAAAAGACAGAAAAAAGGTCATTTAGAGTGGAATACAAATTGTAGAAGACAATGAATAGAAAAGCAGAAGCTGATCATTTTGATAGCTTCTGCTTTTTTTTAATAGTATTCTAATTCACTAAGTAAATTTGACTTGCTTGTGGTCCGTCGAATAATAGATAACCAAGATCTTTTAAATCTTTCAAGACGGAAAGGACTTCGGTATCGTTATGAATACCGGAAATGTCGCCAACGGTAAGCAGATCGGGAGATTTTCTATTATGGTAGATGTATTCACGGATTGCTCTGTATGTAGAAATGTGTCTCTCAGTTACTTGAACGACTGCTTGCATGGTTACACCTCCAAAGAATCATTATAAACAAACAGGATGCTGAAATAATTATTACTTTTCTACCCTTGTTAAAGGACTAAATAAACTGGAATTTTTAAGTAGGCGTTTAGAGATACGCAAATATAGGTAAAAATTATATGAATTGTGACAAAAGTTTGGAGGTCTGACATGAATAAGAGACATATATCTATACAGCACATTCAACAGGATTTGAAGATGATTTCAAGTCTTCTCAGACGAAAATCATTGGAGTCAATTTTTGTAGATATTTACTCAACGGATCCAATTGTCCTAAAATCGTCGAAAGATAGAATGGAGGATATGTTAAAATCGGACAAGGAAACGATAGTGCATCGAGTTGAAACACCATATGAATTAGATCGATTTGTTAATGGAAATTATGATCAGAATGATGTTCTAATAGACGAACAGCTAACGAACTTTGCAGTCTTTGATTCAATGAGTGCAGAAATGATTCAAATTAGTCGTTATCCATTTCTACTGGAGTGGCATAGAACCCTTAAAGGGCTTGTGATCAATCCTTTAACCCTAGCACTCATTAGCAGGTGGAGGTTATTTTTAAACTTGGTATTATTGTTTATTTCGCTATATATGTTTAAGATAATTCCTGATAATTCAATGGTTCAATACTTTCTTGGATCAAGCTCACCACTTTATTATGGTATTTGGATTCCATATCTTGTCTTACTTCTATTTGATGCAAAGTATTTATCACGTTTATATTTGCTGATTTCTGAAATGTCTAGAAGGTCTAAAGCCGAGAGCACAAAACAAAAAAAGTTGTATTGCTAGATCCAAGTTTAATATTGTCAAAAGATGTATATAATGCATTGCAACATACAATACGACGTCAAGGAGCACACTTGGTTCGATTCACAGATGAACGAGAAGTGCCAGACTATGCAGATATAGTTTTTAGTATACCGAAGCAAAATGAGAAACAACTTCTAAAGTATATGGGAGTATTGTCAGGTTTGAATGTTAGTGAATCTGGTTCTGAGGAGTCCTTGAGCGAAGTGATTCAATTTCAGCCAATAGAAGCAAATATACTAGAAGCATTTATAAATAGTAATCTGTTAAAGACGTATTCACCGAGTACATGTCATAGATTGGTTGTAAATTATGAATACATGGCGGAGCGATTCACTTTAACACATTCAGAGAAAGAACAGGTTGCAGAGATCCTGCTTATGAAATTTGCAGAATCTGAGACAGAAAAGTATATTGGTTTCGAGTCGAATCGATCAGAACTAAATAGTACAGAGATATACAACCGAATACAATCCTATTTATAATAGTTCTAAAGGCGGAGGGGGGACTTGCCACATCGTGCAACAAGTGTTATGATTGGCACATATTTATACAGAGAATTTTTTCCAATTTGTTGGGGGTCTTGTGATGGCAATTAATAGCTTTCGGTCGCTAGAAAAAAAAGTGAAAACAAGAACGTAACCTGGGTAGGTGGCATTATTGCCGGGACTCTTTTATATAAGATTCCTATCGTTGGAGTGGCGGTAGGTGCATTTTCCTTGTTTATGCTGTTTTACTCTTTAAGTTCCGACCAAAGCAAAGCTATGAGACTTTTTACCAAAGGTATGGTGCATTATGAGCAGGGGCATTATTCCTATTCATATATATTGTTTAAGAAAGCATATGAAGTGGATTCGGAAAATCCTGAAATTATAAGAATGCTGGTTTTATCCAATATACAATTAGGCAAAGATCCAGTCGAATCACGAATATTGATTGACGAACTGGATTGTAAATGGAGAAGCAAGTATTCAAAGGCAGATATTGATGAGCTTAGGGATATGTGGTCTCTAAAGTTGGTCTCATAAAAAAAACTAATAATTCAAACCAACCTCTATTTATGTGTAGGGGTTGGTTTTTTTTGTAGATATTTATGATGCACAAAAAAAATTATGTTCATAATAGAATAGGAAAAAAAACTAGGGAGTGACAGGTATGAATATAATCATTCGAGATATGGCAGCTGAAGAGATACCAGATATTGCGGTCATGACAGCTAATTCGACCATGGGAGAACTTTACTTTGGTTCGGATGCTGATAAGATACAGAGTATTTTAGAAAATGCACGACGAGATGAAAAAGTCCTTGTAGCGGTTGTTGAAGGCAAGGCGGTAGGGTTTATTTGGTTTGACTTAAACGGCGTCTTTAGAATTCATCCTTATGTACATTTGCATTTTGTCAGAACAGATATGAGAGGACAAGGCATTGGAAGAAGTCTTCTCCAAGCTTTTGAAATGAGCGCAGGGAGATAAGTTCAAAAACATTCCTTGCAGTTGCTGAGTTTAATTATAGGGCGAGCTCTTTGTACGAGTCACAAGGGTACAAATATGTTGGAAGTATTCCAGGATTGTATCGAGAAGGTGTTGCAGAAAACCTGTTAATGAAAAACTTGAATGGTCAACAAAATTAATTGTGAGCCTCCTCCGTTTGTGCTAGAATAGTCATGTATTAGACTAGGGGGATTATAATGCTATGGCAATAATTTTGGGATTGATTGTAATATTTGCAGCGAGCTGCATTCAAGGGATGACAAGCTTTGGATTTTCACTCTTGGCAGTACCATTACTTGGTTTGTTTATGCCATTAGAGATCATTGTGCCTATGCTGGTACTTTACAGTTTACTAATGAATTTTATGATCTTGGTACAATTAAAGGGAAAACCGGATTTTAAGGCAATTGGTGTTATATTAATAACTGGAATGTTGGCAACACCTCTTGGAGCTAATCTGCTTATGACAGCAAATCCAAATATATTGAAGTTTGCTGTTGGTGTTATTATTTTTTATTTCTGGTGCTTTTATGTATAAAGGTTACAAAGTCACTATGAAAAATAAGACGGTGTCTTTTCTAACTACAGGATTTATGAGTGGGCTATTGAATGGTAGTATCTCTATGAGTGGTCCCCCAGTTATTCTATTTATGACTAATGAAGGTGTTGAAAAAACACAGTTTAGAACAAATCTTACGAGTTATTTCTTTATACTGAATGTTGTTACAGTTGTTGTGTTTTATATGAATGGGCAACTGGGAGAAGAGGTCATTAAAACCTCTGGGATGCTTCTACCAGCACTTATTATTGGAGTAATAGTAGGTGTTGCATTAGGCAATAGGACAAAAGAGGATAGATTCAGAACTTTTACTATATTTATGATTATGGCTATGGGTCTGCTTTCTATAGTGTCTTCTAATCCAGGTAGTTGGCTGAATTAGTTATATTAAATTGTGAAATATGTGTATCAAAGGAGTCGAAATACGACTCTTTTTTTTATTTTTTGGTTGAAAAATATGAAATAAGGTATAAACTAAAAGTACGGGAATTATTACCAAAGGGGGAATTTAAATGTATTTAAAAAAGAAAAGAAGTAATGTAATTGTATCGTTTTTGCTTGTAGTGATTCTGTTAATAGGTCAAACTGCTTCATTTGCAGGTGGTGACCTCGTCACTAGATCTGACGCAGATGAAAAGTACAAGTGGGATTTAACCGACATTTATGAATCAAGAAGTTCTTTTGATGCTGATGTCAAAGCTGTTGAGGATATTTTACCTCAATTTGAAGCCTATATGGGCAAACTAAATACTGCAGATGCACTTGTTGAGATTTTTGCTCTCGATGAAGAAGCTTCTCGTAAACTGTTTAAGACGTATGTCTATGCAAATTTAATGCTTGATTTGGATCAGACAAACAACGATGCTGTGGAAATGTCATCAATCACTAGCGGATTATATGGTAAGTACGTTTCAGCACAGTCATTTGTTGAACCTGAAATTCTTGAACTAGATGAATCAACAATTCGTGAGTTCATGGAAGATGAAAGACTTGAAGACATGAAAATGTACCTTGAAGGCCTTTTAAATCAGAAGGAACATATTCTTTCGAAAGAAGAAGAAAAAATTCTTTCACTAGCATCAGAAATGGCAGGATCACCTCGTAATGTGTTTGACAAAGTGACAATCGCTGACAAAGAAAAAGTTTTTATTACAAATAAAGACGGCGAAGAAGTCGAGTTAACACCTGGTTTATTCAGTCAAATTCTTGAAGATGATGATCGCGACTATAGATCAAATGCAGCAGAAGTTCGCTACAGTGTTTATGAGAAGATCAACAATACTTTAGCAGCAACATATGAAGCTGAAATAAAGAAGAACATATTCTTCTCTAAAGCAAGAGGTTTTGATAGCGCTATTCAAGCATCACTTTACGCAGAGACAATACCACAGTCGGTATATGATAATTTAGTGTCTTCTGTAAATGAGAATCTTGAATATCTACATAAGTATTACGAAGTAAGAAAAAAAAGCACTTGGATACGATGATCTATACTATTATGATGCATACGTTCCACTTACAGATGAGTATCGAATGGAAATCACGTTTGATGAAGCAGCAGAAATGATTGCAACTGCCCTTCAACCACTTGGAAACAAATATGTAACAGACTTTAATAACGGTATTGCCAACCAGTGGGTAGATGCTTATGAGGATTCAAACAAGTACACTGGTGGATATCAATGGGGCACATATGATACCCATCCGTTTATTCTAATGAACTATGACAATACTTTAAATAGCGCATTAACACTTGCTCATGAAATGGGACATGCACTAAACTCAAAATACTCAGATGAAACACAGCCTTATTCAATGGCAGATTACCCGATCTTTACTGCTGAGGTTGCATCTACAGTAAACGAAATGCTTGTTATGGACTACCTGATCAAGAATGCTGAAAACGACGAGGAAAAACTGTACTTGTTAAATCAGCAAATCGATAACATAAGAGGTACAGTGTTTGTTCAAGTTATGTTCTCGGAGTTTGAGAAGACTACACATGAAATGGTTGAAGCTGGAGAACCAATCTCACCAGATGTGTTAAATGACCTTTGGATGGATCTTCTAGTAAAGTACTTTGGCTCTGACTATACAACACTTGAGTACCAGAAGTATGGCTGGTCTCGTATTCCCCACTTCTATATGAATTTCTATGTTTATAAGTATGCTACGTCAATGTCGGCGGGGTATTCTATAGTTAATAGAATTATGGCAGGTGAGGAAAATGCAGTTGAAGACTATTTGACATTCCTTGGAGCTGGTGGTTCTGCTGATCCGATTTCGGTTCTTAAGGCTACTGGTGTGGATATGAATAGCTCTGAACCAGTTGATTCAATTCTAGAGTATTTCGGAGAATTGGTTAATGAATTAGAGGTTCTTCTAGATGCAAAAGAAATGAGCGCGGATAATACAACTGTTTATATTGTTCAATCAGGCGACGTACTTTGGAAAATTGCCGAAACATATAATGTGACATGGCAAGAACTTGCACAAATGAATGAAATTCAAGACGCTAGTTCTCTGTATTCTGGTATGAAATTATCAGTTCCGAGTAAGTAAAAGTGAATTTTCTGTAAAGGTATGTAAGATATGTTGAAATCACCTCTCGTCATCAATATAATAAGACTTGAGGTGATTTTTAATGCCATTTACTCCTGCACATGCAGCTGTCAGTTTACCTTTCATTAAAAGAATGAGAGCGATTAGTGTTTTTGGGCTCATACTCGGCTCAATGGCACCAGACTTTGAATATTTTTTAAGACTAAAACCAGTTTCAATGGGTGGTCATTCTATAGCGGGCATGTTCTTTTTGAACCTGCCAATTTGTATTGTCATTGCAATTGTGTATATGAATGTCCTGGAAGATGGGGTGATTCAGCTTCTTCCTGATTTTATTGCAAAGAAATGGCCTAGATTTGGACGAAACGTCAAAAGTTACGCCATTGCTGAATGGTTAAATTTCATTTTTTGGACATTGGTCGGCATGTTAACCCATATGGGGTGGGATGCGTTTACCCATAGTTCTGGTTACTTTGTTGGAATGTTTCCAGTACTGTCTCAGTCTTTATTGGTAGGGGATTTGTCCATTCCAATATACAAAGTTCTACAGCATGGAAGTACACTTATAGGGCTGTTAGCAATATTTATACATATTATGTTAAGATCAAAACGATCAAGAATGCCCCAGCCAGTTTGTCGGCTAGGCATTCTTAGACTAACATTTGTCGCAATAGTATTGCTACTTGCCGCGGGAAGGTATTTCATATTTGGTCAGCCTGACCTATTATCATATGGTGAATGGATTGTTTCCTTAATGAGTTATTCATTAATATCTTGGTTGGTAATATCAATATATGTTAAGAGGAACGAGCATCAAGCAATTCAAGAATTTCTTGCCAGCTAATACTCTTTTCTGCCATGAGGACAGTTAGGTGATAAAGTAAGTCTCCAATTTCTCCAACAAGAGAATCCTTGTTTTCTGAGAGGGAAGCGATGATGATTTCTGAGGATTCTTCACCAACTTTTTTGAGGATTTTTCCAAGTCCATTATCGATAAGATAGTTTGTGTAAGAGCCTTCAACTGGATTAGTTTTTCTATCGAGAACAGTATTCATAAGATCTTCGAGTGTACGCTTTGATTCAAGCGTACACTTTTTTTTGTTAGGTTCTTTTTTACTATTGTTAATTTCATTGTTGTCTAAAATAGTTTCGTAGAAACAAGACGTTTCACCTGTGTGACATGTTGGTCCTGCGGGACTTGCTTGAATGAGCAAAGTGTCTTTATCGCAATCAAGAGCAATCTTAACAACACTAAGAGTGTTGCCTGATGTTTCTCCTTTTGTCCACAGTTGACTTCGACTTCTTGAATAAAATGTGACAAGGTTAGTCTCTAGGGTTTTTATAAGTGATTCTTCATTCATATATCCCATCATAAGAACTCTCGAGGTTGAATAGTCCTGAACGATGGCAGGTATAAGTCCTTTGTCATCCCATTTAATGTTAAATCGCATTGTATTACCTCTTTCGCATAGGTATATTCTTCATTTTCAAGTAGTCTTTTAGATCTGGTATGTCTATTTCGTTGTAATGGAAAACCGATGCTGCAAGCGCACCATCTGCACCAGCTTCAAATGCATCAAGAAAGTGTTTCTTAACACCAGCGCCTCCAGATGCAATAACAGGTACTTTGACTGCTTCTGAGATTTGTCTAATAATATCCAGGTCGTATCCGCTTTTCACGCCATCTTCATCTATAGAATTAATGACAATTTCTCCTGCACCGAGTTCAACACCTTGAATAGCCCACTTAAGTGCATCGAGCCCTGTGTTCTTTCTTCCACCGTGAGTGACAATCTGCCATTTGTTTTCTATACGTTTTACATCCATTGAAAGAACCACACACTGGGCTCCGAATTTTTCTGAAGCGCGTCGAATCAAGTCGGGGTCGGCTACTGCAGCAGAATTGATAGAGACTTTGTCTGCGCCTGCTCCAAGGACAGCAGTAAAGTCCTCAAGTTTTCTAATACCACCGCCAATCATAAAGGGTATGTTGATGGCTTTAGCAACATCTTTTATGATGTCAAGAAAAATACCTCTTCCTTCATGGGTAGCAGTAATATCGTAAAAAACCAGCTCATCAGCACCTTGCTTTGCATATTTCTCTGCAAGGTATACTGGATCTTCAACTTGCCTGATGGATTTAAATCTTGTCCCTTTTACAACCAGCCCGTCTTTAACGTCAAGACATGGATTATTCTTTTACATAACATGAGAATTGTCCTTTCTTAAGAGAATATGTCTTCAACTTCTTGAAGGTTTATTGCACCTTCGTATAGTGCTTTTCCAACAATGGCATCTGTTATGCCTGAGTTTTTCAAATCAATCAGATCAGCCTTGGAGGATACACCACCAGAGGCTATTACAGTGCCATTAAAAACAGCATTTGCTATTGTAAGCGCTTCAATATTGGGTCCGATCATAGCGCCATCTCTTGAAATGTCAGTATAAACAACAGTCTTGACACCAATTCCATTAAGAATTTTAAAAAACTCTACTGCAGTTGTTTTTGAAGCTTTAACCCAACCATCGGTAGTGACATAACCATCTTTTGCGTCTACAGAAACCACTATTTTGTCATCAAATGTGTTCACCAGTGTTCTTAGAAGTTCGGGATTGTTAATGGCCATAGTTCCAACAATCACTCGGTCAACTCCAGCTTGTAAATAAACTTGAACATCTTCTAGTGATCTAATGCCGCCACCCACTTGAAGGGGGAGGTTTGTTGACTTTCTAATGTCAAGAATTGCATTTCTAGCAGACTCATTACCAGAGAATGCACCGTCAAGGTCCACAAGATGTAGGCGTTTTGCTCCTTGGTTTATCCAGGTCATGGCCATTTCAGTTGGACTGTCACCATACTCAGTGACTCTATCTGCCATGCCTTGGTAAAGTCTGACACATTTTCCGTTCTTAATGTCTATAGCGGGATATATTTTCATAATGACCTCCTAGGATGATGTGGTATTCATAACGTCAATAAAATTATTGAGAAGTGCTTCACCAGCAGAACCACTTTTTTCAGGGTGGAACTGCATACCAAACATATTGTCTTTTCGAAGTGTTGCAGGTACTTTTACACCGTAATCCGCCACTTGAAGAACGTCTTCAGGGCAATAGTCAGTCAAGTAGTAGGAGTGAACAAAGTAGGCATAAGCGGGAGACTCCAAACCACTTGTAAGTGGGTCATTACTCTTATTTTCGAGTTCATTCCATCCCATATGAGGCACTTTGAAGGGGACTTCAAGACGTTTAATTTTCCCTTTAAAGATTCCAAGCCCTTTAGTTTCACCACCTTCATAACTAACTTCACACATGAGTTGCATCCCTAGACAAATGCCTAATGTAGGTTTGTCGGCAAGGACACGATCCATAACTGTTTTATCAAGTCCAGAATCAACTAAACTCTTCATTGCATCCTTAAATGCACCAACACCTGGCAAAACGGCGCCGCTTGCAGATAAAATAACTTTTGGATTAGAAGTGACAATGGATTCAACCCCAAGTCTTTCAAAAGCATTTTTTACATTTTGAATGTTTCCAACACCATAGTCGATGATTGCTATCATATTACCCTCCAAATACCTGATATTGTAGTACTTTAATAAGATGATTTTAACTATAGAATTCCCTTTGTTGATGGGATCATGGCATCATCTGATGCATCTATAATTGAAATGGCATGTTTTATAGATCTTGCAAATCCTTTGAATACACCTTCAAGCATGTGGTGCGTGTTGCCTTCTTCAAGAGCTTTGATGTGAAGCGTTAACCCTGAAGATCTAGCGAATCCATTAAAAAACTCATAGATTGATTCCGTCTCCAGTGTGCCAAGACGTTCAGTCTTAATTGGTACTGTATATTTGAGGAAGCTGCGACCACTGAAATCAAGTGCTACTAATATTAAACATTCATCCATAGGTGTAATGGTATCGGCGTATCTGGCAATTCCTTTTTTACTTCCTAGGGCATCTTTAAAAGCATCACCAAGAGCTATACCAACATCCTCAACTGTATGGTGGCAATCAATGTAAAGATCCCCCTTGCACCTCAGTGTAATATTAACTCCACTGTGCTTTGAAAGCTGTTCTAGCATATGATCGAAAAAGCCGATACCAGTGCTGATGTCATACTTGCCTTTTCCATCTAAATTGATTTCTAGTTGGATGGATGTTTCATTAGTGTCTCTTGATATAGTTGCAGTTCTTATCGGTTTTGCTGACTTTATCAACACCCCACGACCTTTCTTATGACTTCTAGCACACCTGTGTTTGTCCTAGTCCTAGTTACTGCAAAGCGTAGACAATTACTCAAGTTATCGTCGTGTTCAAAAATTCGAACCTTGTACCCCTCTGTTGAGAGAGCTTTATAAATGTTTTTCGAAAGCTTTGACCGAATCAGAATGTAGTTGCCATAAGAAGGGAAGACTTCTATGGATTTTCCAGTCTCTTGCATGGTCGTAAGTTCGCCATATAGTCTCATTCTTTCGTGGCGAATATCTTTAACAATACCTTCGAGTAGCTCTTTGTTTTCAAGGAGAACAATGGCAGATTCCTGAGCAATTGTCGATAGGTTATAAGGCATTTTGACCTTGTTCATTTTCTCAAGTAAAGTAGGTGAGGCAATACCATATCCCACTCGGAGTGCCGCAGCTCCAAAGGCTTTTGAAAGTGTTCTCATAATAATAGTTTTTTCTTTGTTATAAGGTTTCCCTATCAGGCTCACTTGTGAAAATTCTGCATAGGCTTCGTCGACAACTACAATACCTGGAACACTATCAATGATACGACTTAGATCCCTCTGAGAAAAAATGTATCCAGTTGGATTATTGGGGTTACATATAAACGTTATTGCCGCATTTTCATCAATTGCAGTTTGGATGATCTGGTCAATGTTTGGAGACAGGTCATCTTTGGGCTTGATAGGACAGACTTTGCAGCCTCGAATATCGGACATGACAGTGTATTCAATGAAAGTTGGACTATGAATAACAATGCTATCACCAGCCTTTGAAAAGCTTTCAAAAAATTATTTTTATAAGTTCATCTGACCCATTTGTACATATCAGCTCGTCTGGAGAAACACCTACATAATTTGAAAGCATTGATTTAAGACGTTTGGAATCTGGATCAGGATACTCTTGAAGATTCATTTTCATAAGCCTGCCAATAAGCTGCTCTTTGATTTCTGGCAGAGGGTTATACCAATTTTCGTTAGCATGCAGTCTAACTTGGTTCATTATGAACACCTCACTTTCACAGCATTTGCATGAGCGGTCAGTCCTTCAATGTTTGCAAATAGTTGAAGTTCATTAGATAAATCTTCAAGGGCGTTTTGAGAGAAAGACAAGTAGCTAGGTCTTTTAATAAAGTCATAAACACCTAAAGGAGATGCGTACCTTGCTGCCCCACTCGTTGGGAGCGTGTGATTTGGACCTGCCATATAGTCGCCTAGGGTCTCTGGTGTGAATGCGCCTAAGAACACGGAACCAGCATTTTGAACCTTATCCAAATAGCTGTCAGGGTTATCGAGTTGGAGCTCCAAGTGCTCTGGAGCGATTAAGTTGGACAGCTTAAATGCATCTTCTAATGTTTCTACTATATAGGCTCTTGCAAACTTTAAACTTTCTCTTAGAATTTTGTTTCTTGAAAGCTGTTCTGATTGCCTTACAAGCTCGATGGCAACTTTTTCAGCCAATCGAACTGACGTTGTGACTAAAATCATGCCTGCACGTTCGTCGTGTTCACCCTGCGCTAACAAATCAGCTGCTATCCATTTGGGATTTGCATATTCATCTGCAATAACAAGAACTTCACTTGGACCAGCGATCATGTCTATATCCACAAGTCCATAGACTTGTCTTTTAGCTTCTGCTACATAAATGTTTCCAGGACCGACGATTTTATCAACAGAAGGGAGCGTGTTTGTTCCCATTGCAGCGGCAGCGACAGCTTGGGCACCACCAATTTTGTAGACTTCATCTATACCAAGAACTTTGGCTGCGGCTAATACACCATCGTCTACCTGACCGTCTTTACCAGCAGGTGTAATTATGGCAATACGGGGAACACCAGCAATCTGTGCTGGAATTGCATTCATAAGCACTGAAGAAGGGTAAGCTGCTTTACCACCTGGAACATATAGAGCAACAGATTCTAGTGGACGAACAAGTTGCCCCATCTTTTGGCCTGTTTCTGGCTCTATTTCCCATGAGGAGGGGAGTTGATTTACATGAAATCTAGATATGTTTCTCTTTGATTTTTCAAGTATGTCAATGAACTCAGAAGGCACTCGACTAAATGCCTCGTTTATGTCATCTTCGCTGACTTGTATATCTGAAGGTGAGAAACCGTCGAATTTCTGAGTATAGGCTTTTACTGCTAAGTCACCATTAGCCTGAACGTCTCTTAAAATTTCTGACACTGTTTGAATGATTTCCTGTTCAGGTAAAAAGCTTTGAGAAAGATTTTTCTTTATTCTTGGAAAATCGTCTTTGGTTATTTGTTCGATAAGCATTATGAAACCTCCAGATTGAGTTGGGCTTTGAGTGTGTCCATAAACTGGACAATGGGTTCTGTGTTTGTCTTATATTTAATCTTGTTGGCGATGAGTCGTGAACTTATTGGTTTAATACTTTCGATGACTTCGAGATTGTTGTCTTTTAGAGTTCTACCTGTTTCTACAATATCGATTATGCAATCTGAAAGGCCTACAATCGGACCGAGTTCGACAGAACCTTCAAGTGGAATAACCTGTCCTTCAATACCTTTGCTTTTCATAAAAGCATAGGACTGGGTGGGATACTTTGACGCGATTTTTAAGTAAGGAATTTTGTTATAGTCGAAATCAGAATATGCAGCAAGGCACAAGTCACATTTGCCAATATTTAAATCCATCAATTCATATACTTGGTATGTTTTTTCATCGATGACATCTTTACCGACTATGCCAACATCAACGACACCGAGTTCCACATAGGTAGGTACATCAGCAGATTTTACAAACAACATGTCAATGGTGTTGTTGTCATCTGATATTCGTAGCGCTCGACCTGGATCCTCAGGTAGAGAATATCCAGCATTTCTTAGTGCTTTCATAGTCTGTTTGGCAACACGGCCTTTTGCAACAGCAATCTTTAGCTGATTAGTGAATTGAACTTGGGACATATTGGTCTTCCACCTTTCTGATAAATTGTTCAACTGTAGATCTGCTGAATGTATTCATTCTTTGATTTATAATCTCAAGTTGTCCCTCATTAATCTTCAAGATTTCCTCAGCACCTGTTGAAAGGGCTATATCTTGATTCTCGCTTGTTGTTACAATGTAACCAAGTTCTCTTAAGAGGTCTGAGAGCTGAAATGCATTTTTACGATCAGTAGTGTTGTAGACTATTGCAAAGTCTTTAGAAAAGAGATTCGAATTTTTTTAGTTGTTTCATTTCTATCACCTCGTTAATTTCATTCAAGTAAAGTGCGATACCGCACGCCGAAAGCCCGTAGTCAAATGCGTTGTCGTATCTACCTCCAGCAGCGAGAACTTGCCCACTGTCAGCTGTGTAGATTTTGTAGATGGTGTCTGTGTAGTAGCTATAACTGTTAGTGAATGAAAAATCAATTTTGATCATTGATAAATCCATTCCGTAGTCAACTAATGCTTTGTAGAGCGTTTCAACTCGCTGGACAGCTTTTTTCAGCTTCGTGTGATAGGGGAAGCTTTAATGCTTTTTCAATAGTTTGAATTGGATCCCCGAAAAGCTGTGGGAGGAGCATGAAAACTTCTCTTTGCTGAACAGTCAGATCTATGGATTTTGTAAATGCTTCAAGTTCAGGTAGATTCTTAGAATCTATAAGAGCTTTTAACTGCTGTTTAGTTTCCTTGGTTACCTCACAGTTTCTAAGTAGAATTTCAGTGAAGTTGATGTTGCCTAGGTCTATAAAGATTTTACCTATTCCACTTTGTTCAAAGACTTTACATGCAACCCGAATGGCCTCTGCTTCTCCAAAAACACTTTCGGAGTCATAGATTTCAAGACCGCACTGTAGACTTTCTACAGTTTTTTCCGCTACTTGCTCTCCAATTCAGCTTACTTGTTGAGTAGGCATATTTTTGTATGGAGTGCCCAGTGCGTTTATTTTGTGATGCAAGTTGTGTCACAAAATGGGTTGGATCGGATTTTACTGTATAAATATTGCCATCTGGCCCTGTGTATTTGACGCTACGTGTTAAGGCATCGGGGTAAAACTTCGTCAAATCGCTGAATGATGTAATGCTTCCCGGTATTATGGATGTATAACCATACAATTTCGAAACGTTTCGGAATATTTCGGTAATTGAATCTATACGTCTAAATGTATCAATTGAATATGATATTGGCATGATGTTCCTCCTGGAATTTTCTTAGCGGACTGTTTTTGAGTATAAAAAAAAGCCGTATAGCTATACGCCCATACGGCTTACCGTTACCGGTTACCATCAGACGCAAGCTCTTTAACACGACTGTTAGAGCTTGCATCCAATGAAAAATTATCATTTAGATTAACAAACTCTGGTTTGATGGTAATGATGATGAAGTTGTACAGAAATAGTGTTCGCAAAAGAATTCATATTTATGCACCTCGGGAAGTTTTTTTTGAATCATAACACGTTATTCAAATAGATGTCAACAGATACGCTGAAAATTATTAATAAATAAAATGAAGCAATCTGGGTATAAAGCCTACCAGTAACGGTTTAGAGAGTTTATATAATATTTAATTAAGCAATTTATTGCAATTGATAAAATTATTTACTAGAATGATTTAGTGGGGAAATGTAAAACTTTGCAAGTCACTATGTCGTGCTCTATGAGGATCATGATATAATACATAGAGAACACAGGAGGGGTCAGCATGGGAAAAAGAATATTAGTCGTCGATGATGCAATGTTTATGAGAAAAATGTTGAGCGATATATTAAGAGGTGCTGGACACGATGTTGTTGGGGAAGCTGAAAATGGTAAAGACGCCCTTTTTAAGTACAGGGAATTAGAACCTGATTTAGTAACAATGGATATTACAATGCCTGTTTGTAACGGCATTGATGGTGTAAAACTTATAACCGATGAGTTTCCAGGAGCGGTTATTCTTATGGTTAGTGCAATGGGACAGCAAAATATGGTTATTGATTCAGTAAAATCTGGTGCAAAAGGATTTATAGTTAAACCCTTTGATAAGGATAAGATTATTATGACTATTGCACGATTAGCTAAGTAGAATTGATACCAGTAAGTATAAAGATTCAGAATGATAAAAAGCATGCCGAAAGGCATGCTTTTATAATGTAAAACTATATTCAGATAGCTGTTAATTTTTAAAGGGATCCTCATATTGAATGCTTACAATTGTAATTGCGGTTTCGCTCATTAGGTCAATTGTGTTTAGGTCCTCTAATTTAACACCTTGTTTTAAAATCTTCACTCTTGGTCGCAATGGATAATTGGGATTGACTAGGTCAACAACGGCCACTGCTCCGTTACTTAGATTTACAAGTGTACCCTCAGGATACGGAATAACTTTACGAGAAAAGACTTGCGCCATATGAAAATCGAAGTGAGTCCCTGCTGAGCCCATTATGTATTCGATGGCCTCGTTTGGCGGAAGAGCCACAGAGTTAGGTGTATCAGAGGTCATTGCATCATAACAGTCTGCAATGGCAACGATTCGAGAGAATCGATGAATATGTTCTCCAGACATTCCCTTAGGATAACCAGTGCCATCAAATTTTTCGTGATGTTGTAGTGCAACTACTTTTGAAGCACTATTCATACCATAATGCTCTTTAAGATAATCGTACCCCAATTGAGTATGATCTCGAATCTTGGAAATTTCTTCTGCAGAATAGCTTCCTCTCTTATTAACGATGGATCTTGGAAGAAACGCTTTTCCAATGTCATGCATTAATGCTCCGAAAAACAATGGGAATAAGTCATCTTTTCTCAGTTTGAGCTCAATACCTAAGATCAGGGACAGTATTGCGGTGTTCAGTGAATGTTGATAAGTATAGGTATCTATATTTTTTATATCAACAAGATTGATCATAATGTTTCTATTTGAAGTCATTTCATCAACGATATACTTAGACATATTCTTTAAGTTGTCCATGTATTTCTCCATACCAGTTACTAAAAGACGCTTGTTAAGACTCAGATCTGAACTTTTAGCCCTTATATTAAATCGTTCTACGTTTTCAAAAGTTTCTTTAATAGCTAGAACAGTTTTTTGACGGACCTCCGGTTTGATTATGTCGTTTATTTCTTGATCGCTATATTCATCGTCGATGTAAACAGATAACACATTGTTTTCTTCGACGCGTTTAATAAGTGCATCATTTAGCACGACACCTTTTTTTTAATAGTATGGTACTTTGTGAATTCATAATGTCTTTGGCAATGGTTGTGCCGTCAACAACACAGCCAATTGGAACTAGTCGCATATTTTCACCTTTCAATCTATGGTAATTCGCTTTTGGGTCTTATATTTATATCCAAAAAAAACTTCTGTTACTCCAGTATTATAACATTTAAGGCGTGGAAACGCACTTCTTGAAGTGACACAGTCAATAGTAACCGCTTTGATAAGATTAAGAATATGGTTTGTGCTATAATGATGTTGTTTAAAATGAGTTTTATTACGGAGGCATCATTATGGAGAATCGACAAATTAGAACTTTAGGACTTATTTTTTTTATTTTACCACTTGTATTTGCGGGGATTGGTTTTTTTGGCATGAAAGTATTTTTGTCTGGAGCAGGTCCTAATACAGTACACCCTGAGAGTAGACCAGTGGCAGAGAGTGGTTTGCCAAGCGAAACTGAAAGTGATAAATCACCAGAAAATACATCGGCAGCTCAGGAGAATAAAAGTGAAAACTCTCAATCAGACGCTGTGACAAAAACGACTGAAACTAAGTCTGAATCAACGTCCGAGTCAACGTCTGAATCAACATCAAGTGGAGAAACACCAAAAGAAGAAACATCATACGAAACAGAAGTCTCATCAAGTAAGATAATCTATGAATTTCCAAGTATTAATTTTTTCAGTCTTCAAGTTGGAAGCTATTCTTCTAGGAGTAATGCTGACAAACATGTTGAGTCACTTGGTGAAGAAGGTCTAAGTGCATATGTGTTTGAAGGGAATAACTATAAAGTAATGGCAGGAATAAGCCCAACAAGAGATGGTGTTGACACTATTAAGACAACAATTAATCAAACAGTTCCTGATGCTTTTGTGAAAGGGATGATGATTGTTCCAGATTCACTGAAATATGATGAGGCTAATAAGGCAGATTCTGATGCCTTCGATAAAATTATTAATCAATATAAAATAAGGTTAGATGGTCATTTAGGCTTAATTTCATCAATTGATTCAAAGTCTCATGAGGAACTACAAACCTATCTTGAAGCAGATTCTAAATCGATAGGAGAAATTAGAGCTTTAATAGATGCGTATAATGGCACTGAGTCATTTAAAAAAGTTTTAAGCCAGATGAATCAGGTGTTAAATAGTGAAGAACTTAAAGTTCGACAATTAATTAACGAAAATAAGGGGTCAAGTGATGTTTTTTCTAATTATATGAAAGAACTTTTAAACTACAATAAAGTAAATTAATATCATAAATCATAAAAAGTAACAGCTTTAGTAAAGCTGTTACTTTTACGTTTATGAAACAATTTGGTTTATGTAAACGAATGGTGTAAGATATAAAATTTTGTTAGTGAATTCTCCCATTCTGTTTTGAAATTGCTTAAAAAAAACTGTACAATAAGAATGTTAGGAATTTGTCAAAGATTGCGACAACTAAAAAGTCTGTTATACATTTAACATTGCATACACCTATACATAAGTTTTTTCAAGGCTTACACAAGAATTTGTGATTGACTTGACTGCAATATGTAGTAAAATAATTAGAGGTGCTATACAAAAATTTGTGTTATGTATACAGTATTCTTAACACAGAAAACGTTTGCAATAGCACGGTTCGGCAGGGATAAGGTTGTGAATAAATTGCAACAAAATATTTTTGTCAAAATGCTATTCACATAGAAACTTTCAATAAAATTGTAAGTTTCAACCGGGAAACCGGAGTATATTTGTTGTGTGTTACCCAGGTTATGGGTGTTGTGAGTTAGAGGCAGATCAAATTGTTTGATTGCTTCACTGTTCAATTGTAAAAGGGGTGAACTATCATGGGTCTACTGTCTTTTATAGGTGGGATTCATCCTCCGCATGCTAAAAAAGCATCGGAAAAGAAGGCGATTGTTCGTGCGGTTGAGCCAAAAATCGTCAGAATTCCATTAAGACAGCACATCGGTGCACCATGTGATCCAACCGTATCTAAAGGGGATTACGTAAAGGTGGGCCAAGAGATCGGAGAAGTTTCTTCTTTTGTCTGTGCTCCAGTGCATAGTAGTGTGTCAGGTACTGTCGTAGATATAAAGAAAATCGACATACTAGGTGCACAAGATACTTGTGTCATTATTGAGTCAGATGGAAAGAATGAGCTTCATGAATCAGTACAGCCGAAAGGTGCACTAGATTCGCTAGAACCAAAGCAAATCATCGAGATTATTCGTAACGCAGGTATTGTTGGTATGGGTGGTGCAGGTTTCCCTACACATGTTAAGCTATCACCTCCGCCAGAGAAGACTATTGACTCTGTTATTCTAAACGGTGCAGAGTGTGAACCGTACCTGACAGCTGACCACCGACTTATGCTTGAGGAGCCAGAAAAAGTTGTATTCGGGCTTAAGGCTTTTATGAAGGCAGTTGGTGTTCAAAAAGGTTATATCGGCATTGAGGATAACAAGCCTGATGCCATTGCTTCAATGAAGGAAGCCGCTAAAGGGGAAAGTGGCATTGAAGTTGTTGGTCTACATACTAAATACCCACAGGGTGCTGAAAAACAGTTGATCTACGCATGTACAAAGCGTGAAGTTCCATCTGGTGGTCTACCTATGGATGCTGGTGCAGTCGTGAATAATGTAGCAACTGCAGCAGCAGTATCTGATGCTATTAAGCTGGGTATGCCAAGTGTTGAAAGAATTTGTACAATTACAGGTGCTGGGATTTCCGATCCACAAAATCTGCGTATTAAAGTTGGAACTCAACTTTCAGAAATCGTTGAACAATGTGGCGGATACAAAGGGACACCAGGAAAAATCATTCTAGGCGGTCCTATGATGGGGATCGCTACGCATACAGATGAGATTCCTTCAACTAAAACGACATCAGGCATTCTGGTATTTTCAACAGAAGAGGCAAAATTGCCTGAGGCTGTGAACTGTATTAAATGTGGAAAATGTGTTGATATTTGTCCAGCATTTTTACAACCAGCAGCACTGAGCGCTTACAGTCTGAAGGGACTATACGAGCAAGCTGAGAAGAACAATGCTCTTGATTGCATCGAATGTGGATCATGTTCATTTGTATGTCCTTCAAAGCGTCCACTTCTTCACTCAATTAGAGTTGGCAAACGTGAAGTTATTGCAGCTCGCAGAAAATCGAAATAGTAGGAGGTTATACCGATGGAACAAAGACTTATAGTATCATCATCTCCTCATATTAGATCGAAAGATTCTGTGAACTCAATAATGAGAGATGTTGTTCTTGCTCTAACGCCAGCAACGGCGTGGGGAATTTACAAATTTGGAATGAATGCCTTCATGGTTGTTGCTGTTGCAATAATTGCAGCAATGGTCACTGAAGCGGCTATACAAAAAATGAGAGGCGTCCCTGTGACTGTGACTGATTGGTCTGCAGCACTAACTGGTCTACTTCTCGCAATGAACGTTCCGGCATCTGCACCTTGGTGGATCCCGGTAATTGGTAGTATCTTTGCAATTGCAGTTGTAAAACAGGCATTTGGTGGTCTTGGTCATAACTTTATGAACCCAGCACTGGCTGCGCGTGCAATGCTTATGGCATCATGGCCAGTAAGGATGACTGCATGGACAAAGCCTGGTATGCCAGCGGTTGGTGTAGATGCAGTTGCTACTGCGACACCTCTTGCAATGCTTAAAGACAGCTATGCATTCGATGTAACAGCAGCTGTAAGCTCGAGCTCATATCAAGCACCTGGGCTTATGGATGTAATGATGGGTAATGTTGCTGGCTGTATCGGTGAGGTATCTGGTATTCTACTGATTCTTGGTGGTCTATACCTTATGTTCAGAAAAGTTATTACTTGGAGAATTCCAACTATTTATATTGGAACCGTGGCTGTATTAACATTTATTCTAGGTGGATTTGATCCGTCACTTGTTCTTTATCATCTATTTGCTGGTGGTCTAATGCTTGGTGCGTTCTTTATGGCAACGGATTACGCATCATCACCAATCAATCCAAAGGGTCAAATGATCTTTGCCTTTGGTTGTGGTCTATTAACAACGGTAATTCGTTTCTATGGCGGTTATCCAGAAGGTGTTTCTTATTCTATCCTTCTAATGAATGTTGTAGCACCACTTATTGAGAAATATTCTGGTCCTCGCGTGTTTGGAGGTGGCAAATAATGAAACTGGATATGAAAGAGATTATAAGACTAGGTCTGATTCTACTTTTAATATGTGCTGTTTCAGCTACACTGCTTGCTTTCACCAATGGTGCGACAATTGATAAAATTCTTGAACAACGTGCTATTGCAAGTGAGAATGACCGTAAAGCGGTTCTTCCAGAAGCTGAAGTGTTTAAGCCAATGGAAGACGAACAGTTTGGTGCACTACAAAGTGACCATGACAAACTACTAGAAGTTTACATTGGTTACACTGGTGATACTATAGTTGGTTATGTAATTAAGACATCGCCAGGGGCTTATGGTGGTCCAATTGAAATTACCACAGGTCTAGACAATAATGGTACTGTTGGTGGCGTTCGAATGGGTTCGAATCACCAAGAAACACCTGGTCTAGGGGCTAAGGCCGCGCTGCCTGAGTTTTACAATCAGTATAATGGCATGGATGCTCTAGCGGGCATTAGTGTGGTTAAAGCGAATCCTGTAGACAATCAAATTCTTGCGATTTCTGGTGCAACAATTACATCTGATGCTGTAACTGACGGTGTAAACATGGCAACGGAAGTCTTCGAAAGTATAATGAATTAGGGGGTGACGAAGTGAAGCTGAAAACTTTAACAAATGGTTTGTTTAAAGATAATCCAGTGTTTTATCAGATGCTGGGCATGTGTCCTACACTGGCTGTAACGACGTCAGCCGAAAATGGCATGGGTATGGGTCTGGCAACGACTGCTGTACTTGTCCTGGCCAATGTCGTAATTTCAATGATGAGAAACTTTATTCCGAGTAAGATTCGTATTCCAGCGTTTATTGTTGTAATTGCAACATTTGTTACAATCGTTGGTATGGTTATGGAAGGCTTTGTGCCTGCCTTATTCGCGTCCCTTGGTCTATTTATACCGCTGATCGTTGTAAACTGTCTGATCCTTGCTAGAGCAGAGGCGTTCGCATTTAAAAACGGCGTTATCGATTCAGCTCTAGATGGTATTGGTATGGGCCTTGGTTTTACTTTGGCTCTGACTGCGCTGGGGGCCGTAAGAGAGATCTTTGGTGCTGGTGCAATCTTCGGTATTTCGCTATTTGGTGAAGCTTTTGAACCGGCTCTTATTATGATCCTGCCTCCAGGCGCGTTCCTGGCACTTGGACTAATGCTTGCGGGTATCAATGTTTATCAGGCAAAGAGAGCGAAAACTGTTACAACTGAGAAAGCTGCATAGGAAGGGGGCACATACTAATGGAAAATGCTAGTATTTTAATAATTGTTGTCAGTGCCATTTTGGTTAACAACTTCGTGCTTTCCCGTTTCCTGGGGATCTGTCCTTTCCTTGGTGTATCCAAGCAAGTAGAGACAGCTTTTGGTATGGGTATGGCAGTTACGTTCGTTATGACACTGGCTGGTATCATCACGTATTTCGTGTGGCATGCACTTCTAGTGCCACTAGGTCTTGAATTCCTAAAGACTATTGCGTTTATTCTTGTAATCGCATCACTTGTACAGTTTGTTGAAATTGTTCTTCAAAAGATCAGTCCGACGCTTTACTCAGCTCTAGGGGTATTCCTTCCGCTGATTACAACTAACTGTGCAGTACTTGGTCTTGCACTACTTAATATTCAGTATGACTTTAACCTGATCCAGACGATTGTTCACTCAATAGCTGCTGCGATCGGTTTCTCACTGGCGATTGTACTGTTCGCTGGTATTCGTGAAAAAACTTGTTCTTTCAGATGTACCGGCTCCATTTGAAGGTTTCCCAATTGCGCTTGTTACTGCAAGTCTAATGGCGATTGCTTTCCTTGGATTCTCAGGTCTAGTATAGGAGGGTATGGATATGGATTTAAATTCAATTCTATGGTCCGGTGCCAGCCTTGGAGGCCTCGGTCTAATCTTTGGTGCAGGTCTTGCTTTTGCATCACAAAAATTCGCTGTAGAGGTTGATCCTCGAGCGGTTCAAATTCTTGACGCACTTCCTGGTGCAAACTGTGGTGGCTGTGGTTTCCCAGGTTGTGGTGGCTTTGCAAACTCGGTTATTGCTGGTCAAGCACCAATCAATGGTTGTCCTGTTGGCGGTCCTGACTTGGTTCAAACGATTGCAGGTATTATGGGTCTTGAAGCAACTGATTCTGTGAAGATGATTGCTCGTGTTCTTTGTAACGGTACTTCTGATGTATGTCAAGATAAGTACGATTACAATGGCGTAGCAGATTGTCTAGCGGCTTCTCAGCTTGCAGGTGGTCCTAAGTCTTGTAGCTTTGGCTGTATGGGTCTTGGTACATGTGAACGTGTATGTCCATTCGATGCCATTCATATTAATGACAAGGGTGTAGCCGTTGTAGATGAAGAGAAGTGTACAGCATGTAACAAGTGTATTGAAGCTTGTCCTAAAGACGTTATTGGTCTTGTGCCATACTCGCAACTTGTTGTTGTTGATTGTAACAACCAGGAGCGTGGTGGTCACGTTAAGAAAAATTGTAGCGTTGCATGTATAGCTTGTGGAATTTGTGAAAGAAGTTGTCCATTTGATGCAGTTCATGTTGAAAACATGGTTGCAGTAATTGATTATGATAAGTGTACAGAGTGTATGGTTTGTGCTGAAAAGTGTCCTACAAAAGCAATTTGGGCAGATTTTGATGCTAGAAAAACTGCAGTTGTAATCGATGAGAAGTGCATCGGTTGTACTTTATGTAAAAGAGCATGTCCTCTAGATGCAATTGAAGGTGAAGTGAAAAGTGTTCACAAAGTAGATCCTGAAAAGTGTATTGGATGTAGCGCTTGTGAAGCGAAATGTCCTAAGGATGCAATTGAAATGCGTTAGATCGTAAATCAAAAATGCGACTCGAAAGAGTCGCATTTTTTTATTCTATTTTATTTTTTAGTTTTGATTAGTTTTTAACTGAATTACTGTAGAAAAAACCATTTGATCTCTCACCTTCATTTAACCAGTCAGCTTTTATTGAAAAGCGTTCATTTGTTTCTTGCTTTTGAGTCTCAAGGATAACTTGATTAGAAGAAAGAGTTACTGCTTTTAATACGTATAGTCTAACGCCTGATTCAGACTCAAGATAATAAGAAAGATGATCTTCAGCAACAGCTTTGTTTAATTCGACACCATCAGCAAAATCCAGACGGATGTGCTCGGGATCCGTTGCAACACAACTAAGAATCTGGTCATATGTAACTTGCACTTCACTTGATGTAGGATCTGTTGAAACTTGAGTTTCCGTTGTAGTTGATTCAACTTGATCTTCTATCGTAGAAGATACTATGTATTTTGGTGCCTTAACTTCACCACGTGGTGAAATTGAATGGAGCAAATTTTCCTCTGAGTTGGAACCATCGCCATCTGTGAATTCATTAATCATGACAAATCGTTGCTTATCATGTATAGAGTGAGATGTTGTAAGTGTTATTTTGTTGTAGTATTCAGAGTCAATTTCATTTACATGCTTAGAGTCTAGTTTCTTTTTTTTCAGCCTTTACAGAATGAACTTCTACAAATGGGATTGTGAAGTTCTTTAACGTTGAACCTAGTTCATAATCTATTCCTGTTTTATTGTCTAAATAAATTACAACAGTATTACCTTTAGGGATAAATGCCGATCCTACGATATCATTCTGTTGATCTGCATGTTCTCTGTTACTGTTATCGACATAATCTGCATATACACTCGTTGTACAAAGTGACATAATGACCAGAGTCGAAGCAATTATTTTTTTTATTCATTTTCTTCCTCCATGATATTAATATTTGTAGAGTTGTCGATCAACGCAATTGTAATTACATGGATAATATACCACAAAATAACAAGTTGTAATATTAATTGTATATTACATATAGCTCAATTTTGCGAAGGAATTAGCACTTATCTATTATTGATAAGGGTTGAGTTATATATAAGTGTTTTGCTCGATTCAATTGATTTGAATTCATAATCCATTAGGTTTGTTGTTACAAGCTCAATACTTTTTTTTATAGTAGAATGGTCGACATCGGTAACATAAATTTCGATTGACTTCTCATCCTCGCCAACTTGTATTTCTGTAATCTTACCCTCTGAAATACTGAAATTGTTGTAACTTGTACAGCTAATTGGGTCAATCTTATTGCTGAAGACAAGTTTTATCATGTTCTCAGTGATAAATTTACCAGTCTTAATATTCGCAGAAGAGGTATTTGAAAAGTTTAGTGTCTCATCAATGAAGTACCACACCATTATGAATCGATTCATTCGAATTGTTTGTGTGAGTGTTTCGTCCGATTTGATTTGATAAGAAGCAGTGATTAAATAACTACCTAGTTCAAGATCTTGCTCTGAAATCAACTCTGTTGTTGTTGCAAGTAAAGTTGTATCATCAAGGCGTTTAACTCCGATAATTCTAAACTTGTTACCATTCAATGTTTTGACATCGTAGTTGTTAGGATTGAGTAGGATTTCATCAGGCACTATTCCATCTGGATTTACTCTAATTACAATATGTGAATGATCCTTATCGTAGATGGTTTGAATAACTGATTTTTTTTGATCCTCTTCTACTGTTTTTTTTAAGGACTCAGCAGAATCACTTTGAATATTTGATGAAGCAAATTCGTTTGATGTATTAATTATGAAATCATCATTGTTATTTACTTCGATTGTGATTGGAGTGGTTATAAGATTTTGCTTTGCCAAGTTAAAAAAAAGATTGTTGATGGTAACGTCAATAGTTTTGGATTCAAACAGAGTTTGAGATTCCAAAGTTATTTTCTTTTTGAAGCTAGAAGCTTTTTCCGAATGAGTGTCCTCATCCCATCTTGCTTTTTGGACAATAACATTTGTGATTTTATGATTGTCTATGATGTAATTGTTAATCATAGATGCTGATGTATCCTCTAGTCCTAATTGATCATCAATGTAAAGATGAACTTTGTAGCCCTCTTCTACATATGCATGTAAAATAGGGGACTTAAAAAAGATTTTCCTCTGCATAGGCACCGAGAGGGAAGAGGGTGGATATAACGAGCAGTAATAGAAGAATGGTTGTACTTTTTTTTCATTTGTCACCTCACAGTTTAATGTTCACTTACTCTATTGATTAGTTGATACCACAATTGGTAGTAGGTCAATTGGTGTCTGATCCTTGCAAATCAGACCGTCAAGCACAATTGTGAAAGTTTCAGTTGTTGGAGGGGTGGTCACGATAATAGTTTTTTAAGTCTGGAGTGATTTGGACATCTAAGATCTCGAGCTCAGGAGACCAATAATTAGCTAAATTTACGGCTTCTCTGTAGTCGAGTGGATTGTCAAATTGAATAGTTGTTGAATCGTTTATACTAGTAACAGATTCAATACGCATACCACTGCCGTCGTGGTATATTTCACCTTTCCATCGGTAAATATCCTTATCTGACATTCCGTAAGACGAATTTGACCAGTGTATGGTTAAACTATCCTCAATATCCTTGTTCTCCCTTGAAACTGTAAGGAGAACATAGTTATCAGCGATTACTTTTGCATTGATGATTTTCGCATATGAGTTCTCAGCATTTTCTATTTCATAGTAGTCGATGTTTTCAACGATTTCCAAGTGATTGCTAAATGATCCTGAATATAACTTTAGGAGTACGTGGTTATCATCAAGATAGTTAATTCCTAATTCATTCTTGGAGACGATTTGGTGCGTTTCAAGCTCAGCTGCGAAAGTAAGTATAAGTGGATTTGTCATGCATCCAATTCCAATCACAATCAAAGCTAGAATTGTCAATTTGTTCTTTTGTCTCATGGATCAACCTCCTAAAATACGTATAAATGTTATTTTCCTCCATATTATACAATGGGTGTGTGTAGACCGTGTTTACAAAAAATTACAAAATGGTTAATCTATTGCAGTAAAAGCAAATAACACAAGTGTGTGTTGGATAACGTTGAAACTACTATTTTGTAACCCGATTAAAACTTGTATAAGCCCTTACCCCATGCTAAACTTAAGGATGAGGTTGTCTGTGAGTTAGTAGACAATGGCGTTATGGAAAGAGGAATAATCGGGTTGTAAAAAAAAAGGAAACGAATGATATAATCAACCCAGAAGGAGGACCGCATGCGTAAAGCTAGTCATACGCTCAGCTTTTTGCTGGTCATGTTGGTAGGTTTAGTTATAGGTGGTATCATAGGGGATGTTTTTAAAGAAACAGTTCCGGTGTTATCTTATGGTAGATCTATTGGTTTTGACCCAGTAACGATTGATCTAAGTGTAATTCAACTTGTTCTTGGATTTGAAATGCAAATCAATCTAGCGGCAATTCTTGGGCTGATCATATCTCTTCTAATATTTAGAAAGCTATAGGAGGCATTATGACAAGAATTGTTCTAGCATCAAATTCACCCAGACGTAAGGAACTTCTTGAACGTGTTGGGGCAGAATTTATAATAGATGCAAGCTCGATAGACGAAGTCGTTCGAGAACATGAAACACCAGAACAGATTGCCATGGGATTGGCCTTAGAAAAAAGGCCTTGATGTTGCTTCCAGGCATGCTGAAGGTACACTGATCATAGCAGCTGACACAATTGTGTATCATAACAGAGTGATGGGTAAACCAGTAGATGCTGATGATGCTAAAGGTATGTTGAATGATCTTAGTGGAAGTTTACATCAGGTCTATACAGGTGTTGCAATAATTGAAGCTGGTACAAACAATAAGATTGTTGATTTTGAATGTACTGACGTTAAGTTTAAGGTACTTACAAAAAGAAAAAAATTAACAATTATGTACAATCAGGCGAAGCGTTTGGGAAAGCTGGATCTTATGCAATCCAAGGCAAAGGTATGACCCTTGTCGAATGGATTAAAGGCGACTTTTTCAATGTTGTAGGCCTACCAGTGAGTAAACTCGAAACATTGTTAGAAAAACACTTTGGAATGCGGTTCATCTAAGATTAAAAAATCTTGAGGTGAAATCATGACAATTGAACAAACATTACTAATGAAAGACATGCCCGATTCAGAAAAACCTCGTGAGAGACTTCTACATCAAGGTGCATGTGCATTATCGAATACAGAACTACTCGCTGTACTCATACAAACTGGTGCTGGTAAACTATCAGCTCTTGATCTTGCAAGTCGAGTCTTATGCCTAGATAAAACGTCAGGTGTTAAGTTTCTTGCGACTTGTACTCAGGAACAACTTATGGATATACACGGCATAGGACCATCTAAAACATGCCAGATTCTTGCCGCTATAGAGCTTGGTAAACGTGTTTATTCAGGAGATTTTCAAACCCGTCCTAGAATTAAATCGCCTGAGGACATTGTAGATGTTTGTATGCCGCAAATGAGAAATCTAAAGCGTGAAGAGTTCAGAGTGTGTTTCTTGAATACGAAAAATGAAGTGACAGGGCAAGAGGTGATATCAATAGGGAGCTTAAACGCGTCTATTGTTCATCCAAGAGAAGTGTTTTCTCAGGCCGTTAAGCGTAGTGCTGCGGCCATAATTTTAGTACATAATCATCCTTCCGGCAATCCAGAACCTTCAAGGGAGGATATTGAAATAACTAATAGGTTGTCTGAGAGCGGACTGCTCCTAGGCATTAAAGTTTTGGATCACGTTATTATTGGCGGCGGAAAGTGGTATAGCTTGAAAGCCCATGGTGATATGTGACTTGAAAGGGGATCTTTGTGAGTTTTATGAAATGGTTTACTAAGGATATGGGGATTGATCTGGGTACAGCGAATACCCTAGTTAATATAAAGTCAAAAGGTATTGTAGTTAGAGAACCATCTGTTGTTGCAATTCAGCAAGACAGTGGTGAAGTTCTCGCCGTGGGTTTAGAGGCAAAGCGCATGATTGGTCGTACACCGGGCAATGTTATCGCAATTAGACCACTTAGAGATGGTGTTATTGCAGACTTTGAAATCACTCAAAAAATGATGAAACATTTCTTCCAGCAAGCTTATCCGAAGCGTTCAATCTTTTTTTGCACCACGTGTTGTTGTAGGTGTACCCTCAGGTGTAACTGAAGTAGAAAAACGTGCTGTACTAGAAGCGGCGTTATCTGCTGGAGCAAAAGATGCACTGCTAATTGAAGAACCTATGGCGGCAGCAATTGGTGCTGGTCTTCCAGTAGCAGAAGCAACTGGGAGTATGGTTGTAGATGTAGGTGGTGGCACAACTGAAATTGCAGTTATATCACTTGGTGGTATTGTTGTTGCAAGATCGATTCGGGTTGGTGGCGACGAAATGGATGAAGCAATTATTCATCATATTAGAAAAGAATACAGTTTAACTATTGGTGAGCGTACTGCTGAGGAAATCAAAATAGGCATTGGTTCAGCTTGGCCAAGAAAAGACGAGAAAACGCTTCAAATTACTGGTCGAAACCTTCTTACTGGTTTACCAAAAACACAGGGTGTTCGTTCTGGTGAAATTCTAAGTGCACTTGCAGAACCTATTAACTCTATTATTGAAGGTATTAAAATTACACTTGAGAAAACGCCACCGGAACTTGCTTCTGATATTATGATGCAGGGAATTGTTCTTACAGGTGGAGGCGCACTTCTTGATGGTCTTGACATTCTAATCAATAAGGAGACTGGAATGCCTGTCAAGGTAGCAGAGGAACCACTGGACTGTGTAGCACACGGCACTGGTATCGCACTTGAAAACTACGATCTTCTAAAGAGTGTATTTATCTCACCAAAGAGAATAGGATAAGAATCGGGGGCATCCATGAATTACGACAGCAGATGGAGAAAGTGGCTTATCGTTGTTCTTGGCATTTTGCTTCTGGTTATCATGGGAATAACTATGGGTGGTCGTTCCAATATTACCTATGTTGAAAAGGTAACTGGGGACGTTTTAACACCGGTTAACAAAGTTTTTTCTTCAATGGGGAACTTTGTATCTGACCGTGTTATGCCTATACTTGAGGTTTGGAACATTAAAGATGAGAATGATGCTTTGAGGGCTGAGAATGAAACCCTTAAAACGGAGCTTATGGAGTATACGCTAGATAGTAAAGAACTGGCGGAACTTCGAGAACTCAATGATTCTCTTAACTACGTTGATAGAATGCGCATTGATAATTATGTCTCAAGCAGTGTTATTGCAAAGGACACTGGAAACTGGTACAACATGTTTCTAATTGATGTGGGTTTATCGGATGGTGTGACAAAAAACTCAACCGTGATGAATGGAGACGGTCTCATTGGTCTTGTTTACGAGGCTGGTGATAACTGGGCTAAGGTAATATCAATCATTGACAACAACAGTTCTATTGGATTTGAAATGCGTCGAGTGGACAAGGATTTTGATGGCCTTATCACTGGCAGTGTTGACTCTGTTATAAGAGGTAAGCTGTTTGATCCTCAAGCTGAGGTAGTGGTAGGAGACAAAATTATGACATCTGGTGTTGGTTTATATCCAAAGGGCATAATCATTGGTGAGATCAAAGAAGTTATTGTAGATCAAAATGATTTGCTGACAGAAGTTGTTGTAGAACCGTCAGTGAACTTTAAGCGACTAAATAAGGTCCTTGTCGTGCCTGCAAAGGAATCGACAAAGGTAAAATAATAAACAGATAAGAATAGGTGAAAATATGAAGACGCGTTATATATTTTTAATCGCGCTTATTAATTTCATATTTCAGTCCACATGGCTTCAATTTTTTAGAATAAACGGGGTGTTACCAAACACCTCATTAATTCTTGTAGTCGTATTTGGCGCATTGTACGGAAAAAGGGAAGGTCTGTTTATGGCACTGTTTGCAGGTGTCTTTCAAGATGTTTTTCTTAGCAAAATACTCTGCATCAACTTGATGATATATACGGTTGTAGCATGGATCATTGGATCGTTTGAGGAGTCGCTTTTTTAAGGATAATTTCCTGACCCCTCTGGTGATTACAGGTGTTTCTACTGTTTCCTATCATCTTATTTGGATGGGTATTATGTATATTTTCCGATCAAATATTAATACGAATATGATCACAAATGTTCTTGTTCTAGAGACTGCTCTGAATGGAGTTATAAGTGTGTTTATATACGGCAATGTGCTTAAGAGATTGTATGGTTATGGCCTGAGATAAACGAAAGAGGCAATCATGGAAATACTCAAAAAAGCTTAAAGACAGACGAATACAGACAATCATAGTATTTTCCATGATTTTTATAATAATGGTTGTGCGCTTAGCGGTTCTGACCATTACCAATGGAGAGTACTACCGAGAAATGTCAGTGAATAAAAGACTTAAACAGATCCCTGTTGTTGCTAAAAGAGGGGAAATTCTTGATCGTAACGGCGTTTTATTGGCGGGGAATCTACCAAGTTTTACAGTCAACGTAAGTGGGAGTACCCTTACGTCGAAAGAACTCAATAATGTTGCAATAAACTTAATCGATATTCTCGATGAATATAATCAGGGGCATATGGAATTTCCTATACGAATCAATAATGGAAAGTATCATTTTTCATATGATAAGAACATTGATGATTGGTTAACGTCAAATGGATATGAAGGATATACAGATGCCGAGGATTTATTTGATGAAATTAGAAGACGAGAGCAGGTATCTGTTGTACTAACAGATTCTGAAGCTCAAAAGATTCTGAAGTTAAAAGGTGTCTATTTACCATTCTCTCAGTCCAAAATGAAGTTTTACTCTGAGATAGATAAGGAACGATTCCTTAAACTATACGGACTGGATATTGATATAACGGCTGAAGAAGCTTTTAAGATCATTAGAGACCGCCGAGAATTTGGAATTGATTCTGAAGTAACAGATGAGGATGCATACAAAATATTAGCTTTGAAACATGAGTTTAAAGTGCTTGGCTATAGGAAGTATGTGCCAATTACAGTTGCAAAAGATATTGATGAGTCTGTAGCTGTTTTAGTAAGTGAAATGTCTATGGATTTACCTGGTGTATCAGTTGATATTGATCCGAAACGTTTTTATCCATATGGAAGTACTGCGTCGCATGTTCTTGGTTATATGGGGAAAATCGCTCAGCAGGATGAAATCGATAAGTACATAACTGAACATGGTTATGACAGAAACCAACTTATTGGAAAAGTTGGAATTGAAGGTCGTTACGAGCTTGATCTGACTGGCGATGATGGTTGGCAATACATCGAAGTTGACGCCCTAGGGAAACTTGTTCGTGAAGTTCCCTCCAATGAGCTTAACTGGCTAGACGATGAGAAAAAGCCAAAACAGACGATTTCTGGTGAGGATGTTCAACTAACTATAGATATAAATCTTCAAAAGAAAGTTGAAGAGTACTTGAAATATGGACTCGAGAAAATACAAGAAGGTGGCGTTTACGAGTCTAAATGGGGAGATTATAATTACAAAGAATCTTTCCCGAAAGCTCAAACTGGTTCTGTTGTCGTTGTGGATGTTAGAAATGGTGAAGTACTTGCCATGGCCAGCTATCCAGATTACGATGTTAACTTGTTCGCAACAGGTATAAGTGCGAAGGACTGGGCGGCATTACAGCCTGAGAATCCTAGGAATCCACTTGCACCTAGACCCTTATACAACTTGACTGCTTTGACAGCGGTTCAACCTGGTTCAACATACAAAATGGTCACTGGATTTGCTGCTATGCTTGAAGGTCTTGACCCAACTATGAAATTCTATGCGGACGGGTTTATTGAAATCGGTGGACACTCTTTTGGATGTTGGTACTGGAATCTTTATCGTGGAAAACATGGCTTGACTGATCTTTATAAAGCAATAGAAGTTTCATGTAACTACTATTTCTTTGACATTGCCACAGGATATGACTGGAAAAATGATAGACCCCTTGGTTTTGAAATGGATACACAAAAATTACTTGAACATTCCAAGAAACTTGGGTTAGATGAACCGAGTGGTGTTGAGATTTATGAGAATAATCCTGGAATACCAGATCCAGATAAAAAGAAACGTCAGTTGAAGTATGCACTTACAAGAAAGCTAAATAAAGTACTGCCTGACTATTTCCCAGCTGAGTTTATTGATACGGACAGAGAAGTTGAAACCTTAGTGGAAACAATAGTTTCTTGGACTGAAGCTAATCCATCTAGAGGCTCAATTATCAATCGTCTCCGTGACCTTGGTATCGACAAGTATGAGACCGCTGAAGGTCTCGCAGATATTATCAAGTATGACTATTTTAATCAAATGGAATGGTTTGAAGGAGATACACTGAACTTATCAATCGGTCAAGGTGCGCACCAGTATACACCGCTTCAAATGGCACGATTTATTGCTACCGTTGCCAATGATGGTTACTTGAATGAGTTAACACTCATTCGAAAAGTTGGCGAAGAGGTTAACAACAAAAATGAAGGTGTGACGAATGAAGGTATGAACGATGGCGTTGTTGTAGATGATGTATTAAATCATTTACGAATCGGTATGTTACGCGCTACTCAAGAAGACTCTGGAACGGCTAGAATCTTTAAAGCATTCCCAGTTGTTCTTACAGCTAAAACTGGTACTGCTGAAAAAGAAGGATTAATACCTCCTGTTGACGAAGTTGCATACTTAAAGGAAAATATGCAGAATTTTGATTCCGCATTGATTACAGAAGATGTAGAAGTAAAAGCAGAAGAAATTCTGATAATGCGTAACGATGAAATTGCTGATCTTGAAAAACGCAAGCGGATGATTCAAGATGAGACTGAATTTGAACGAGTAGAAAATAAAATCAATAAGCTTATTAGACAAGGGTACCTTGATTATTCAAGTGCACTTCGACAAGCTATTAAAGAAATGAGCTCTATAAAACTAGAAGATGAAGATATTAATAGTTTTAGAGATACTTATGATAACTTTACATGGTTTGTTTCGTTTGGACCATATGAAAATCCTGAAATTGCAGTGGTTACAATGATTCCTCAAGGTGGCCATGGTGGGTACGCAGCACCTATAGTCAGAGACATCTATGCTGAGTATTTTGGCATAGAACCTGAGGTAGAAGAACCAGAAGAACCATAAAATGTCGAAGGGTAAATGATTTTACCTTTTGAAAAAAAAGTTCATTTTCAATATATAATGTAATAAGCCGAGCTATTTAACATTTCTTAAATAGCATCAAGTATACACTTGGGGGTTATAGCGTGGGGCTGAATAATTTAATTGAATTTAAGGGAACTAAAAAAGGTATCATCATTCAACTGGATGAGAATGTAACCTTTGCTGAGATCATTGATGCGCTTAATGATAAGCTAGACACTTCGAGAAACTTTTTCAAAGGGGCGAAGGTTATCGGTACCGAAGGCAGAAAACTAGTAACCAAAGAAGAGTCAGTTCTTGCTGAAATATTTAGTAAAGAATTTGGGATGCTGGTAACTTCTATGAAGCCTTATCTTCCACCTAAAAGGGAAGAACCGAAACCAAAACCGACTGTTGCAAAAGCATTTGACGGTCTTGAAGAAGGCATGACAAAATTTGTACGTGGAACGCTTCGTTCTGGTAGAAGTATAGAGTTTGAAGGTAATGTTGTTGTTCTGGGAGATATTAATCCAGGGGCAGAGGTTATTGCTCACGGGAACATTGCAGTATTTGGTAGTTTGCGCGGTGTTGCGCATGCGGGAGCAGGCGGAAACGAAAGCGCTTGGGTCGTTGCACAAAGACTTCAACCGACTCAGCTTCGCATAGGATCATTGATTACAAGATCTCCTGACGATGGTGAAGGGCCTACAAGTCCGGAAATCGCATATGTCAAAGACAAGTATATCATGATCGAACCATACCTTTAGAGAGTGAATAGGAGGCTACAAAATGGGTGAAGTCATTGTAATTACGTCCGGTAAGGGCGGCGTTGGTAAAACGACCACTACAGCAAATATTGGAGCTGGTCTTGCAAAACTGGGCAAAAAAGTCGTTGTTATAGATGCGGATATCGGTCTTAGAAACCTTGATGTGGTACTAGGGCTTGAGAACAGAATCGTTTACGATATAGTTGATGTAGTCAATGAAACATGTCGCATTAAACAAGCTTTAATAAAAGATAAACGTTTTGACGGCTTGTATCTTCTTCCAGCAGCACAGACTAAAGACAAAGATGCAGTTTCACCAGAACAGATGGTTAAACTGACAGACACACTTAAAGAAACACATGACTATGTTATTGTGGATTGTCCTGCCGGTATTGAGCAAGGCTTTAAAAAATGCGATTGCAGGTGCGGATAGAGCAATTGTCGTAACAACACCTGAAATTTCAGCTGTGCGTGATGCCGATAGAATCATTGGACTGCTTGAAGCAGCAGAACTAAATGATCCCACTTTAATTGTAAATAGGATTCGCCTTGATATGGTTAAACGTGGAGACATGATGAATATTGAGGATATGACAGATATTCTTGCAATAGACCTAATGGGTGTTGTACCAGATGACGAGCATGTTGTTGTGAGTACAAACCGAGGTGAACCAGCAGTAAACAACGTAGAATCTATGTCTGGTCAGGCATTTATGAACATTACGAAGAGAATTACTGGTGAAGAAGTACCATTCCTTGATCTTGACGTTCAAGATGGTTTCTTTGACAGACTTAAGAAATTATTTTTATTCAGCAAATAGGAGGGGACTAGATGTTTGATCTACTGAAGTTTTTAAGTAAGGAAGACTCGAGCAAGAATGTCGCCAAAGAAAGGCTGAAGCTTGTTTTGGTACATGATAGAGCAAACTGCTCACCTGACTTCCTTGAACATGTTAAAGGAGATTTGCTTGCAGCTTTAAAAGAACACATCGATATTGATGAAAAGGGTCTTGATATTAAGATCACTGAGGCGGAAGAAAATGGACGTCCGGCACTTATTGCAAGTATTCCAATCAAACACATGAAGCGATAGGTAAAACTGTGCAAGCCTTCGGACAGCAATACTGTTTCGAAGGCTTGTATTTATTTGTATTAAAAGAGGTGATCCGTTGATTAACAAAAACTATATGAAGACAATTGATTTCAACTTAATCGCCATAGTGCTCATCCTATTTATGTTGGGGATGATAATGATCACGAGTGCGACTGATGCTCACATTGTAGGTATGACAAGAGAGGTCCGAAATCAGGCAATTGCCTTTGTTATTGGAATGAGTGCCATGTTAGTGGCTATGAGTTTTGACTATAAGACTTTTAAAGTTTTTTAATAAAGCAGTTTATATATTATCGTTACTTATTATGCTCACTGTTTACATACCTGGTTTAGGTGTTGTTCAGTTTGGGGCACGTAGTTGGATTGATCTCAAGTTTATATTCTTCCAACCTGCAGAAATTGCTAAGCTTGGTTTTATCCTTACTTATGCCCACTTGTTAGAAGAAAGAAAAGGGCAGTTTAATACTATTCGTAGTTTGTTAATGCCTATACTACATTTGACGCCATTTGTAGTTTTATTACTGCTGCAGCCCGACCTTGGAACAGCGCTTGTTTTTATCTTTATTGCTATTGGTATGCTGTTTTGTGCGGGGCTTAATTATAAGCTAATATTTGGGTCGATCACAGCAGCAGCTATCAGTCTTCCAATAATCTATATGAATATGCTTCCACACCAGCGGTTGAGGATAGATGCTTATTTAAATCCAAATGATCCGACACTACAAGGGAACTATCAGGTTATGCAGTCGAAAATAACAATTGGATCAGGGATGTTTTTAGGACGTGGACTTTTCCAAGGTGTTTATCACAGATATGATTATTTACCTGTACGTGAAACGGATTTTATTTTTGCTGTTTTAGGTGAAGAGTTAGGATTTATTGGTGGCGCCTTAGTCATATTCCTTTATTTCCTTCTCATGATGAGAATGCTGACAATATCAATCAAATCAAAAGATGACTACGGTTCTCTTGTTGTTATTGGTGTCGTTTTCATGTTTGCGTTCCAAATTTTTGAGAATATTGGTATGACAATGGGCATTATGCCTGTTACTGGCGTTACACTTCCGTTTTTAAGTTATGGGGGCAGTTCTTTGATTACGAGCCTATTGGCAATTGGACTGGTTCTCAATGTTTACATGAGAAGAATGCGTGGTTCATTCTTATATATGGATTAAAACGCTCAATGAGCCTAAGCTATACAGCTTTGGCTCATTTCCTATTTTGGTTTGTTTTCAGCTTCAACAGCTCTTTGGTTGAAATTTGATCAGAATCTGATAGAATGGATAAGTTAATGAAAGAGTAAATGACATCTAAATGGTGATCTATATGAAATCCGCGTAAGTTACACATCGGTCAATGTGTGAGCGGTATAGTTTTAAAGATTTGTGTTTTTAACACAGATCAAAGGTGAGAGATCAAGAGAGGCGATTAAATTGATGAAAAAGTTGGATGATATCCTTTATCGTGTAGAAAAGCCTTCGAGGTACATCGGTGGCGAAATTAACAGTGTCATGAAAGACCTTTCAAAGGACATGATTCGTTTTGGTTTCGGATTCCCAGACGTATATGAAGTGGGTATGTCTCATTTGGGCATGCATATTCTTTACGGGCTATTAAATTCTAAAGAAGATATTTACTGTGAACGTATATTTGCACCCTGGACAGACTTAGAAGCGGAAATGCGTGAACATGACGTGGAGCTGTTTACCGTAGAAACAAAATCACCTGTAAGGGATTTGGATATTCTAGGATTCACTCTTCAGTATGAATTGTCATATACAAATATCATCAATATGCTTGATCTTGGTGGAATTCCATTACGTTCTGCAGAGAGATCAGAAGATGATCCTCTTATCATAGCTGGTGGTCCTTGTGCATACAATCCTGAGCCTATTGCCAATATAATTGATGCGTTTGTCCTTGGCGAAGGAGAAGAGGTTACACTTGACCTAGTTGAAGTGGTTAAGACAATGAAAGCAGCTGGGAAATCTAGAAAAGAAACCCTAAGAGCTTTAGCAGATATTAAGGGGGTATATGTCCCTTCGCTGTATGAAGTTTTATATAATGATGATGGTACAATTGCTAGTTTTTCACCAATTGAAGCTGGTGTACCTGAAAAGGTCGAAAAGAGATTCATCAAAGATCTGGACACAGTTTATTTCCCTGAGAGTTTTATTGTGCCGTTTATGGACACAGTCCATGACCGTGCAGTGGTTGAAATCTTCAGAGGATGTACAGCTGGTTGTCGTTTTTTGCCAAGCTGGCATAATTTATCGTCCTGTTCGTGAGAAAAGTGTAGATGTTATTCAGGAAGCTGCAATGACACTTATTAGAACAACTGGTTTTGAAGAACTTTCGTTGGCATCGCTGAGCACGATGGATTACTCAAAAATTGATGATCTTATACGTGGTCTGATTGCAGATCACGAAGCAAATAAAATTGGTGTTTCACTGCCGTCGCTTCGTCTAAATTCTTTCTCTGTTTCAGTTATTGAACAGATTCAAAAAATAAGAAAAACAGGTCTGACATTTGCACCAGAGGCAGGCACACAAAGAATGCGCGACGTTATCAATAAAGGCGTGACAGAAAAAGATCTAATGGACACAATGGACAGAATCTTTAACTTGGGCTGGAATAGAGTAAAACTTTACTTTATGATTGGACTACCAACAGAACAAGAAGAGGATCTAAAAGGTATTGCAGATCTTGGGGATCGTGTGTCACAGCTATACTACGATATTCCAAAAGAGAACAGAGGAGGCCGTCTAACGGTCACTTTAAGCGCATCTTGCTTTGTTCCAAAACCTTTTACACCTTTCCAGTGGATGGCTCAAGATAGACTTGAAACATTTGAAGAAAAGCAAAAAATCGTCAAGAGCGCGATTACTGATAGAGCTGTTAAGTTTAACTATCATGATGCACACACAAGCTTCCTTGAAGGCGTTGTGGCACGTGGTGATAGACGAGTGGGTGAAGCGCTTATCAGAACTTGGGAGAAGGGTTCTAAGTTCGATGGCTGGCAAGAGTATTTTGTGTATGAAAACTGGATGAGTGCATTTGAAGAGACTGGTGTTGATCCGTACTTCTATGCAAGTCGTGAAAGATCATACGAGGAAATTCTGCCTTGGGACTTCATCGATATAGGTGTTACAAAGGCATACCTTAAACATGAAAATAACAAAGCAGCTCAAGCTGAAGTAACAAACGACTGTAGAGATGGTTGTACAGGTTGCGGCGTTAATGTTGGTCTATTTCCAGGAGGGTGCTAATGTCAACTTTAAGAATACAATATGTAAAAAAAGATAACATGAAGTTTCTGTCTCACCTTGAGATGGTTCGTTTCATGGAAAGAGCATTCAGACGTATGGAGTTGCCACTTAAGTTTTCACAAGGGTTTAATCCGCACCCTAGAATATCATTTGCAGCACCGCTTGCTGTAGGTGTTTCTAGTGATGCAGAAATTGTTGAGGTGGAGCTTACTGAGTCAATTGATCCAGTGAAGTTCATTGAGGATCATAAAAGTGATGTCCCAGAAGGCCTAAATTTTGTTCGTGCCAAAGAAGTGGTTGGTAAAGGTAAACTTATGGCACTAGTGAGTGCTTCTGAGTATCTTGTAGAAGTTCGTTTTGATGATGCAGTTAAGTCTGCTGCTGATCGAAACGAAAAACAAGCACTTATAGATTTTTTGAATAAGGATGAAATTATTATTCAAAAGAAGTCGAAAAAAGGCAAAATCAAGGATGTGAATATACGTCCATTTGTTCTTGATGCTAAGAACGTTCTTTTTGAGAATGATAGATCAATATACAGGTTGACTGTAGCGACAGGCTCTAATGGTAACTTGAAACCTGAAGTGCTTATTCAGCAACTCATGATAGAACTTGATCTTACTGAAAATACAGACTCGTACAGAGTTCATAGACTTGAATTATTTACAGATAAGGATGGGAAAATCATCCCACTATACGATATCTAGAAACGGGTGATCCTATGCGTCAAATCATCGTAGACAAAGGTATTTTTCAAACTCGGATTGCAGTATTAGATGATGGTCATTTAAAGGATTTTCAGATGGAGAGGGCCACAGCGGGTTCAAACGTTGGGAATATATATAAAGGCCGAGTTGTCGATGTTATACCGGGTATGGACGCTGCTTTTGTTGATATTGGAATAGGTAAAAATGCTTATTTATCAAAAATGGATATGTTTCGTAACGGTAAGCGAGGGCGTAAACAAGATAGACTTGATCAGCTGATTAAATCAGGAGAGGAAATTCTTGTTGAACTCATAAAAGATGCCTCAGGCTCAAAAGGGGCAAAGGTTTCTATGCGTATCAGCTTAACGGGAAAATCTATGGTTCTTATGCCAGGCGAAGATCATGTCGGTATTAGCAAACAAATTGGTTCTGAAACGGATCGCGCTAGGCTTCAAAACTGGATTAACGAGTCTTGTCTTGAGGGTCATGGACTTATAGTTAGAACTTCTGCGAAAAATATTCCAAGTGATCAACTTGATGTGGAATTAGGCATGTTGGTGGAAAAGTGGCGTGAGTTAGAGAAGTATAAGGTGCTTGGTGCTTCTCCACTTTGCATTTACTCAGGAGAAAGCTTTCCAATTGATGTCATTCGATCAGAATTTAAAAATAATATTGAGAAGATTGTTTGCAATGATGATTCGATTTTCGATGAGATAAAAAAATATCTGAAAATCAACCGAAGTGAGTGGATAAATCTACTTGAACGATATAAAGATCAGGTACCGATCTTTGAATCCTATATAGTTAACTCGGAGTTTAAGAAGTTACTTGGCAGAACTGTAGAGCTGGCAGGTGGAGCTTATCTTGTTATTGATGAGACAGAAGCTCTTACCGTTGTAGATGTTAACTCTGGCCAGAATATTGGTAAAGTTGGAATAGATCAAACAGCGCATAGTGTCAATAAGAAGGCTGCTGAAATGGTTGCACTTTTATTGAAGATCCGTGAGATGAGCGGCATTATTCTTGTTGATTTTATCGATGTTGGTGACCCAGAGAAGAAGTTGCAGCTTGTTAGATATATGGAAAAGAAAGTTTCATCTGACCGTAATCGAGTGACAGTTCATGGTCTGACCAAACTTGGAATACTTGAAATGACAAGGAAAAAGTCAGTTGATAGTTTGACGAAAAGAACAATGCAACTATGTGGTACTTGTGATGGAAATAGGTATGTCCCTTCTGCAGAGTCTTTTGTAGATGCAATGATTAAGGACATGCTGTTCCACCGTTACCATACTGATGCAGAAAATATTCTATATGAAGTTTCTGAAGATGTTGAGGCATTTGTCAAAGACAATAAGTCGATTATAAAAGATGTACTGGGTAAAATTGGGTTCGCAGTGTACCTTGTAAAAGGTCAAAAGCAAGGCTATAAGAGGTTGAGAGCCGATTCTGAAGAAAAATTACAGGATTTCGCAAAAAAGACTGGATATTTAACTCTGAATCGTATATAATTCATATGTTCGCATGTTCATTTAAAAACACGCGTTCGGTTTGTGCACATTTTAAGTAATGTCATGAGCAAATGGGTATCCGCACAGGATGGGTTTTAAACGCATGACACTTTGTCTGTGTACCTAATTTTGGCGAGTCTTGAAAGAGGAGGTGCAAGTATTATGTACGCAATCATTAAAACAGGCGGTAAGCAATACAGAGTTCAAGAAGGCGACACACTATTCATCGAGAAGCTAAACGTTGAAGAAGGCGAAGCTGTTGAATTCGATCAAGTACTAGCGGTATCTGGTGACAACGGTCTATCTGTTGGCGCTCCAATCGTTGAAGGCGCTAAAGTTTCTGCAAAAGTTCTTGCAAACGGTAAAGCTAAAAAAGTTGTCGTTTTCAAGTACAAGGCTAAAAAAGACTACAGAAACAAGAACGGTCATCGTCAACCATTCACTAAAGTTCAAATCGAAAAGATCACTCTGTAATTAAGATGATTACAATTCGTTTTAGCAAGAGGAACGATGAGTACCTCTCATTCGAGGTTGATGGCCATGCACAATTTGCAGACCCAGGTGAAGACATTGTCTGTGCAGGTGTTTCAGCAATTGCATTCATGGGTATCAACGCATTGACGGAAGTGGCAAAGATTCCTGAACTGATTTATGAAATCGGTGATGATGGATATGCCTACTGCGAAACCCCAGCTGACCTGACCCGGGACCAATGGGAAAAAAGTCAAACAATATTCGAAACGGTATTTGTTGGATTTCATGGAATTGAATTGACGTATAGTGAATATATAAAAATTCTAATAGAGGAGGTGCATCCGGATGCTAAGAGTTAATCTGCAGTTATTCGCGAGTAAAAAAAGGTGTTGGTTCCTCCAAGAACGGTCGTGACTCTGAGTCTAAAAGACTTGGCGTTAAGCGAGGTGACGGTCAGCAAGTTTCTGCTGGCAGCATTCTTGTAAGACAAAGAGGAACTAAGATCCACCCTGGCAACAATGTTGGCAGAGGCGGCGACGATACTCTTTTCGCAAAAGTAGACGGCGTTGTTCGTTTCGAGCGTAAGGGTAGAGACAAGAAGCAAGTAAGCGTATACGAAGCATAAAACTAAAATGTCCATCGCATTTAAAAAAAATGCTGATGGACATTTTGTTTTGCATAATGAACTTTTGTTGTATTATGAAGTATCGGTTACAGTACAGGCAAGGTAAACACATTTTAAGCTAGATGTGTTCATTATAATAGTAGAGGAATTGCCTCTGCAGGGATTTATAGTGTGTTGGTGCTGATTCACTTGAGATGGATCTGATGGATTTGGATCTATCTCAAGTGGATCAGAATTTGAAAATGAGGTGAAATCGATGTTTGTCGATAAGGCTGAGATATTCCTGAGATCCGGCAAGGGCGGTGATGGGTTTGTAAGTTTCCGTAGAGAAAAATACGTTCCCGATGGTGGTCCTGATGGTGGTGACGGCGGTAAAGGCGCAAGCGTTATTGCAATCGTAGATGAAGGTCTACGTACACTAATGGATTTCAGGTACAAAACGAAGTACTTCGCAGAAGACGGTCAAAATGGTGGTAAAAAAAAGATGTTCAGGTAAAGATGCACAAGATCTTTACATTAAAGTGCCGCCAGGGACAATCATTAGAGATAAGAACACAGGTGGCATTATTGCTGACCTAACTGAAAAGGGTGAACAGTTTGTCATCGCAAGAGGTGGCAAAGGTGGCCGAGGCAACTGGCACTTTAAGACATCTGTTAGACAAGCACCAAGTTTCTCTGAACAAGGGAAAAAAGGTTCTGAAAGAACGGTAATTCTTGAGCTGAAAATGCTTGCAGACGTTGGTCTAGTAGGATACCCGAATGTTGGAAAATCAACTATTTTATCAACAATTACTAAAGCAAAGCCCAAAATTGCAAATTATCACTTTACAACACTACAACCGAATCTGGGTGTTGTTGAAGTCGTACGAGGTAAGAGTTTTGTTCTTGCAGATATTCCAGGACTTATTGAAGGCGCCCATCAGGGTGTTGGACTAGGTCACGAATTCCTGCGTCATGTTGAACGTACAAAAGTAATTGTTCATGTTGTTGATATATCAGGACTTGAAGGTCGTGATCCGATTCAGGATTTTGATCAGATCAATGATGAATTAAGACTGTATAATGAAAAGCTTGCAGATAGATTCCAGATCATTGCAGCAAACAAAATGGATCTTATCTTTGATGACGAGCAGTACGATACGTTTAAAAACGAAATGGAGACACGCGGGTTTAAAGTGTTCCCAATTTCTGCTGCAACAGGCAAAGGCGTTAATGAGCTAATGCAACATGTTACAGAAATGCTTGATGAGGTTGAAGTTGAACCACTGTACTCTGAAGAAGATTACTTTGTTGAAGAGGAAAAAGGTCCAGCAGAAATTCATTACAACATGGACGGAGAAATTTATGTAGTAACTGGTGATCCAGTAGAGCGTCTTGTTTATGCAACAAACTTCGATGACGATGAGTCTCTTCGCCATTTCCAATCGATTCTAATGCAAAGAGGTGTATTCGAAAAGCTTAAGGAAATGGGTATTGAAGATGGCGATACAGTTCGTGTAGAAGACGTTGAATTTGAATTCTACGACTAAAGGAATATAATACGATTGAGATATAGGTGATAAATATGATAACAGCAAAACAAAGAAGTTACCTGAAAGGGTTAGCAAATAAAAAAAAAGCCACTTGCTCAACTTGGTAAAGAGGGCATTACAGATTCATTTGTAGCACAAATGGACGTGTTACTTGAGTCTCATGAACTTATAAAAGTGAATGTGTTAGATGCAAGCCTTATGGGTGCTAAAGATGCAGGAAACAAGGTAGCAAAGCGCACAAAAGCAGAATTTGTACAGGCAATTGGCAACAAGTTTGTCATTTACCGTCGTGCTAGTGAAGACGCAAAAAATAGAACTTCCTAAAAAAATAATTTGGAGGCGGATGACTTGATTAAATGTGAAGGTGGATGCCGTTTCGGTATTATGGGTGGATCATTTGACCCGATTCATTACGGACATCTGATGCTCGCAGAGCAAATTCGTACACAATTTCATTTAGATAAGGTCTTCTTCATACCTGTAGGCAATGCGCCACATAAAGAATCAGGTCATATGACTGATAAACTTCAGAGATATGAAATGACAGTACTTGCAACAATGACGAATACGGGATTCTCTGTATCGAGAATTGAAATTGACTCAGACACGGTGTCTTATACAATCAATACGGTAAAAAAGCTTAAGGAACAACTTGAGCAGGACGACACACTTTACTTCATTACTGGAGCAGATGCTATTATTGAGCTGGAAACTTGGAAGAATTTTAAGGAACTACTCAGTATTTGCAAATTTATTGGTGCGACTCGACCCGGAATTGATAAGTCTAAGATGATTAGCAAAATAGATGAGCTTAAATCACTGTATGGAGCGGACATAAGCATAACATCTGTTCCTGCACTTGCAATATCTTCAACGGATATTAGGGAACGAGTGTCAGGTGGAGAAAGCATACGTTATTTATTGCCCGAGTCAGTAGAACATTATATTTACAAAAAAAAACTTGTATAAGAAACTTGTATAAGAACGGATGATATTATGTCTCAGTTTGATAAACTAGATAAAATTATGAGAGAAAGACTCAAAAAAAATCTAGATACAAGCATACATTGGGTGTTGTTAAGACAGCAAAAAAAACTTGCCAAGATCCATGGTGTTGATGAAAATTCAGCAGCACTAGCAGCACTTTTGCATGACTATGGAAAACATCTAAAAAATGATGAACTTCTAAGTGGTGCAAAGGAATACGGGATTTCTATAGATGAAGTGACCCGAAACTCAATATCACTGCTTCATGGTGAAGTGGGTGCTGAACTTGTTTGTAAAGAACTCGATATATGTGACGAAGACATTCTTAATGCTATTCGGTACCATACGTTTGGGCGTGTTGGTATGAGTAAACTCGAGAAAATCATTTATATAGCTGATGCTATTGAACCTGGAAGAGAATACCCAGGAGTAGATGAACTTCGTGATTTAGCGGAGCGTGACTTAGACAAAGCGCTAAAAAAGTCAATATCAGATTCGATTCGTTTTGTTGTGGAAAAGGGGCACTCGCTCCACTACAACACTGTTAAATTGTGGAACGACATGATAATTAATGAATAAATTTAGAGGTGAACTTTTGAATATTAAAGAAATGGCACTAGACGTAGCAGGATTTATCGATGACAAAAAAGGTCACGATATTAAGATTCTTGATGTTAGACATCTGAGCAGTATTGCAGATTTCTTTATCGTTGCGACAGGAACGTCAACAACACATGTTAATGCAATCGCAGATGGCGTTATTGAGGAAATGCGTGAAAAAGGTGTTTCTGTTGACCATAAAGAAGGTAAGCGTGGCGGAAACTGGATTCTTTTAGACTATATAGATGTCATTGTTCATGTGTTTACAAGAGCTGAACGTGAATACTATGATATAGAAAGAATTTGGAGCGATGCAGAAAAATTGGAATTGAATATTGACACATTTTAAAATTCCAATTACAATGAGTTAAACAAAAGAATTGAAGTGGTTGTTATCAGCCACTTCAATTCATATTTATATCTCAGGTTGAGAAGTAGTAGAGTGAAACGAGCAAAAACCTTGTTAGAGGTACAGAGAGCCGGTGGTTGGTGTAAACCGGAGGTCACGTCACTTGAACTCATCTTACTATTGCCTGTCGGTTGGTTTCCGTTACAAGACTATTTGAGAGGGCTATAAATTATAGCCAATTAGGGTGGTACCGCGATCTATTCGTCCCTATGAATAGATTATGCGATAACGACTCTTTTTTATTTTTTTTGAAAAGTACGGTTACTGGTTCTGGAATATGGTATCAAGAAATCGAAGATGGTAGCTGTATAGATTTTGTACGATTGTACAGATAGAGCGATTCTCACATTAATACTTATTTTAAAGGAGAGACTAAATATGCAATATGATTTTTCAGCTATTGAAGCAAAATGGCAGAAAACATGGGATGAAACAAAAGAATTTCATGTAGAAGTAGATGAATC
>JDSF01000027.1_pt1 | contig 135457 bp, 146 predicted proteins | sample 199441 | NCBI WGS metagenome assembly JDSF01 (sample SAMN02592751, study PRJNA231836) | bioreactor metagenome | isolation source: continuous culture bioreactor denitrification-DNRA | place: Germany: Bremen
AGTCGTAGAGGGGTGCTTTTTTTTATACGAAAACACAATGTGCACCAATCTGGTATAAATTAATCAAAACACTGAAATTACTTTAAGTAAGTAAAGTATACTAAAAAGATCCTTTATTATTGTAACAATTACAATTATACAATGGAATCACATCAAAAGTTGTGCTACAATGAATTTGTCGAAGGGAAACGTTAAGCAATTAACAAACGAACTTTGACAGAAAATCTTCAAAGTTTTTATGAATAGTGTTGAAGGTCTTTAAAACAAATATTAAATCTGAAAAGAATCTATTATATGTATGAACAGGGAGGAAACATTATGAAAATCGCAGTCATCGGTTGTACACATGCAGGCACAGCAGCAATTTTAAACATCGCAGGACTTTATCCAGAAGCTGAAATTACAGTTTACGAAAGAAACGACAATATTTCATTCCTTTCATGTGGTATTGCACTGTATGTAGGTGGCGTTGTTAAAGATCCTAAAGGATTATTCTATAGCTCGCCAGAACAACTTGCTGAAAAAGGCGTTGAAACAAGAATGCGCCATGATGTATTAGATGTAAACGTTGAAACACAAACTATAAAAGTTAAAAAACCTTGAAACAAATGAGGAGTTAACTGACACATTTGATAAACTAATTGTTACAACGGGCTCATGGCCAATCCAACCAAAGATTGAAGGATATGAACTAGAAAACATTCTTCTATCTAAAAACTGGGATCATTCAAACACAATTATTGAAAAAGCAAAAGATGCTCAGAATATTGTCGTAGTTGGTGCGGGTTACATTGGTGTAGAACTTGTTGAAGCATTCCAGGAGCACGGCAAAAATGTTACTCTAGTAGATGCTCAAGACAGAATTCTTAGCAAGTACTTAGACAAGGAATTCACTGACCATGCTGAAAAAACGATGGAAGACAAAGGCATCAAGCTAGCTCTTGGTGAATGCGTTGAGAAGTTTGAAGGTAAAGATGGCACTGTAACTAAAGTCTATACTACAAACGGCGAGCACGATGCTGACCTTGTTATCATGTGTATTGGATTTAGACCAAATACTGATCTATTAAAAGGTCAAATTGATATGATGGACAATGGGGCTATTATTGTAGATGAATATATGCGTACAAGCAATGAAAATGTATTTGCTGCAGGAGATAGTTGTGCAATCAGATACAACCCAACTGGAAAACCAGGTTACATTCCTCTAGCGACAAATGCTGTTAGAATGGGTACATTGGTGGCTAAGAACCTACAGGGACCAAAAGTGAAGTATATGGGTACACAGGGTACGTCTGGTATCAAGATTTACGACCACAATATCGCTTCAACTGGTCTTACTGAGCAAAGTGCAAAGGATCAAGGTATTGAAGTGAAAACAGTTACTGTAACTGATAATCATAGACCAGAGTTTATGCCTACATTTGATGAAGTACAGCTGAAGCTGGTTTATGATGCTGACTCACGTAGAGTGCTTGGTGGTCAAATCCACTCACTAACAGACATGACTCAAACAATCAATACTTTATCAGTTGTAATTCAAAACGAAATGACAGTGGAAGAGCTTGCGTATGTAGATTTCTTCTTCCAACCGCATTACAATAAGCCTTGGAACCTACTGAACACGGCTGGTCTAAACGCTTAATAATAGGGTATAATGGACATGGTCCATGAAATAAGTAAATAAGTTATTAAATGGACTGATTATTATTGATCAGTCCATTTTGCGTATATATTAGTACTACTAATTGAAAATATGTGAGGTGGAGTAATGAGGAAAATATTGATATCTGGAGGTAGTAGCGGGCTGGGACTCGAGCTGGCTAAGCAATATGGAAAAAATGGATTTCAAGTTATTCTAGTAGGTCGTTCCACTGAAAAACTTGAGAAGGCTGTCAATATATTAAATTTATTAGAGGTGTCTGCTGTACGCGTATACAATTGCGATGTAAGTGATCTGGATAGTGTTAAGAGGCTTGCAAAAACCATTGAAAAAGATCATGTGAAAATAGATAGGTTAATCAATTGTGCTGGGCGAGGACATTTTGGTTCATTAAGCGAAATGAGTTCTGAACAAATAGTCGATATGACAACTGTTAACTTCTTAGGTACAGTCTATATGGTACAAGCTTTTGAATCCATTGTTAGAGAAAGAATAATTAATGTAATCTCTACAGCAGGATTAAAAGGGAAGCGTAATGAATCCGTTTATTGTGCCACAAAATACGCTGTAAGAGGTTTTACAGAGAGTCTTCAAGTTGAGTGGGCTGATCGTGACATTTGTGTTACAGCAGTGTACATGGGTGGAATGGCAACACCATTTTGGGATAACAACGATCATATAGCAGATAAGAGCCGTCTGAGAGATCCAGAAGCTGTTGCAAAAAAAAATATTTGACCTAGAAGATGGTCGACCAACCATAATGATTGAATAATGTTCCTTATTCAAGTATAGTTGAATTAATATTCTCACCTAGTGGTGAGTGGGAGGACATAAAATGATTAAGGTAGAACTCGTAAGAGCATTCAGCAATGAAGGCGCGGGCGGCAATCCAGCGGGGGTTGTTTTTGACGCAGGCGCTCTATCAGAAGACAAAATGCAAGAGACTGCTGCTGAGGTTGGATACTCGGAAACAGCATTTGTCTTGCCTTCTGAAGATGCTGACTATAGAGTAAGATTTTTTACACCTAATACAGAAGTTGATTTATGTGGCCATGCAACAATTGCGACTTTTTCTACAATGCTTGCTAAGGGAATGATTCAGCCTGGTTTTATAAAACAGGAAACAAGAGCAGGACTTTTAAAGCTTGACCTAAAAGATGACCACACCGTGATTATGGAACAAGCTAAACCAGAGTTCTTTGATAAGCCAGGTAGCGAGGAAATTCTTCGTAGCTTAGGTTTAAGTTTAGGTGCCAAACATGAGTCGCTTGAAATACAAATTGTTTCAACAGGGCTTCGAGATCTGTTTGTTCCACTAAAATCTAGTGCGCATCTGGCAGGAATTAAACCTGATTATGCAAGAATAAAAGAGATCAGTAAAAAACATGACGTATCGGGATATCATGTGTTTGTTCTTGATGCACCAGAAGGGTATACGGCAGCATGCAGAAATTTTGCACCACTGTACGATATCCCAGAGGAATCTGCAACTGGAACGTCTTCAGGTGCTTTGGCATCTTATCTATGGAAATACAATGCAGTTGAGACGACTGAAATGAAATTCATTCAGGGTGTTGAAATGGGAAGTCCATCTCAAATTAATGCCAGACTTGTTGTGAAAGACGATGAAATTCTGGAAGTGTGGGTTGGTGGAAAAGCACATATTATAGGGACAAAAGAGCTGTAATAACGAACCTCTTATACAATGAAAATAAGCGATCTTTTGGTATTTGACCAAAGATCGCTTAACTATTTTTTGTGTTAGGTATATTGTATTGTATTTTGTTCAACGAATATAACGAAGTACATTGCCGTCCCATGGTTAAGCAGCTTCTTTCTGCTCTTTTTTCTTTGAAATGGATAAATTAGTCCCAGGTATGAAAGTTTTTAAATCATACATGTGGTAATCACTATCCAAAGTGTCGATTATGACTTTTGCAAGTGTAGGTACACTATCACTTGACATCGTAGAAACAGAAGCAATATCAGCGGAAAAGAATACAGAGTTGCCTTTTTTAACAGACGCTGAGTACTCAGTCAAAATGCAGTTAGTTTCTGATCCACTACAATTTAGTGTAAATGAGCCATTGTCAGAGAGTGTAAGCTCTCCCATTAAGTTTTTGGAATGACCAAAAAGTTTGCCTTCAATTTTAAATCCATTGTCGAGTAACAAATAAGCGTTCATAAACCCTCCTATAATTATGTAGATTGTTGCATGATTATTCATTCTTTGAAAAGGATTATATCAGCTTGTTCAAGTTTAGGCAATAGGGTTTAGAAAAATAGATTGAAAATTAACATAACTTAAACAGTGGCTGATTTTAATCTGCTATACTATATGTAATAATTACATATAATAGGAGGACTAATATGAAATTTATACATTACCATTTAGGTTCAAGAAATAGACTAGGTATTCTAAAAGACAACAACTCTATATTACCGCTGTCAAAATTAGATGAGACAACGGAAATTGAACTCCCAGAGGACATGAATTCCCTTATTGAGTCTCTTGACGAGGACTCCCTTAGAGAACTTAGTGAAGCAGCAGACAAAATGGAAGGGACACTGTCATTAGAAGGTGTACAAGTCTTAGCGCCTATTGAATACCCGATCCGTCATTTGTTTTGTCTTGGTAAAAACTATTTAGACCATGCAGCTGAAACAAAGGGGCTTGCGGGTGGTTCAGATGATGTCCCAAAGTTTCCAATATATTTTTTCTAAGGTTGCAAGTCCTGCCATTGGTCAAGGTGATAATATAAAGGCTTTTCCAGAATACACAGATAAAGCTGATTATGAAGTTGAGCTTGCAGTTATTATTGGCAAGGATGGAATCGACATTAGAAAAGAAGATGCAGAAGATTACATATTTGGTTACACAATTGTAAACGATGTATCTGCAAGAAATATTCAACGAAAACATGGCCAGTGGTTCAAGGGAAAAAGTCTTGAGACGTATTGCCCTATGGGTCCAGTTATTGTTCATAAGTCAGCTCTTCCATTTCCAATTGAACTAGAAATTAAATGTAGTATAAATGGAGAACTACGACAGAACTCTAACACGAAGCAACTTATTTTCGATATACCGTCAATTATTCATGATTTATCTAAGGGAATGTACCTTCGCAAGGGGGACATTATTATTACAGGGACACCAGCAGGGGTTGGTCTCGGATTTAAACCGTTTAAGTTCCTTAAACCAGGTGATGAAATTGAATGCAGCATAGAAGGTATTGGTACATTAAAGAATACATTCGGCCTAGAACAAGAAACACTTGACTAGGAATATAATAAAGTTTAGGTGAAATTATGAGAATCGGAGCATTTGCAAAAAAGAATGACATAAGTGTAGAAACGATTCGTTACTATATGGAACTCGGATTAATTGTACCTGTAAAAAAAGGTGGACACTATGACTTTGCTGGGAACTGTCAATCAAATTTAGATAAGGTATTGTCCTTTAAAACCATGGGTTTCACTTTACAAGAGATTCGCAAAGTGTTTCAGTTTAGTGCAATGTCTAGACTGCATAGCGCTGAGGAAAAATCATATTATATGAGCTACTTCAGCAAGAATTTAGAAAGAATTGATGAGGAAATTGAAAGACTAGTATCTGCTAAAGAGCTTGTTGAGGACACACTAAATAGTATGGATGGTTCAGAAAATGAACCTCTGACGATTATAGGTATACCACTAAAGGCTTTAGCTTTACTTAGTTGTCCTTCCTGTAAAGGGGATCTGATGCTAAAAAGCGGTCAGGTTATTGAAAATAAAATTATTGAGGGTGAATTAGGCTGTAGCTGTGGCATGGTATATGGAATCAGGAATGGCATTCTAGAAATTGATCCAGTGTATATTGATATGGAATTTTCAAATGACGTTGCAATGAGAGTAGAGTATTTTGAAACAACATCAGATGAGTACATTGAAAAGATATATATAGCTGGTCGATGGATGGAAAATGTATTTACTGATTGGGTAGAACCAAAAGTTATTCTAGAGCCAGGTATTGGGTCTGGTTATGCACTTAGTCAATCATTACAATCCATTCCAGAGGGGTCTTTGTATTTTGCAGTTGATCACAATATGAATAGACTAAATGAGATAAAAGATTATTTATCTCGTAGTCGTTTCAGTTTTGATCTTATTCTTATAGCGTCAGACTTCTTGAGTACACCACTAAAGGATAATTGTGTGGATGTTGTTATGGATATGAGTGGTTCATCAAATAGAGCATTCGATTCAAACGAGTTTCTATTAAAAGATTTAGAGCATTATTTTAAGGAAACTGTAACTTTGTATGGCTTGTATATCATGGCTGAAGGTATTGATCCTAAGGCAATTCCTGTAGATAACCATAGACTGTTTAATCCAAAGTCTATTGTAAATGAAATACAGGCTCTGGGATTTTCAGTATTATCTGAGAATCAGACAAGTAAGGTTACAGAAGGTGGGCCATATGAGGATTTTGTAGAGTTTGTCAAATCCACATGGACATATTGTTGTTATGCTAAACGACAAGAGTAAATAAAATAACTGACTGTCATAGTTATATGAAAGTCAGTTATTTTTATTTTAGTATAAAGAATGACCATGTTTTTGCCGATGAATATTGTAGCATGGAGAAAAATGTAAGAAGTAGTGTTGTATAACCAATGTTGCAGTATGAATGACTCAAGTCTATTGTGAATTAAAGCAGGAGGCGAGAAGATGTCGGTATCAATTGCAAGCACAGCATATTATCAGGAAAAGTTTCTCATGTATCAGAAAGAGATGAGTCGGAAACAGATTGAAGAGTATAATGCGTCTGGGAAATCTTTTGAGAAATTAAAAGAAGAGATTGGTGTAGATCATATTAACTGGATCAGACCAATACCCATAACGTCAAACGATTTGATGTTGGGAAATGATTGTTTCGGTTTAAATAGAAAGCAATATTCTTATACTAAGAATACTGGTTTGGATCCTCTTGAAAACAGGGTCTCCCTTGTACCTGGAATGGAAATTGAGTTACATTCTAATGCTAAACTCATAATTAAAGATAGTATCGTTACAGCATCTTTTTCCAAAGGAGTTACTGAAGAAGAGTCAGAACAGGCACTGGAGTTTGCTTATGCACTCGACCGTTTCATAAAGTATGCAAATGATCAAAGTGGGTCATTTGGATTTGATACTAAAAATAGGAATCAAGTGGAAGAAGTCTTAAAAGTAATGGGACTGGACACATCAAAATCCGTTATTGTGAATGAAGTTGAGTTCAACACAAGTGAACATGGACGGCTTGAAAAGTCAGGTGTAGTCGCTCTAGAGTTTACTATGCTACCAACACATCAAATGATCAAAATATTTGAGAGTTATGGTTTTGAGTTTACATAAATATTAAAGTGCATCCCAAACATGGGGTGCACTCCATGTTTTTTGAATTAATAGCGAAAAAAAAGTCGAAATACACCATTGACCTTCAGTTAACTATGGTTGTTAAAGTATAGTTAACAAGGAGGAATACCAATGAAAAAAGTATAATATTCAAGTGTTTGCAATGGGTCGATTAATCTCACTGCTTGGTACATATATGTATCAATTTGCTGCAGGATTATATGTTTTGAAAATGACAGGCTCAGGAACAAAGTTCGCCCTAACTTTAATTATGGGTACATTACCAAGGGTTATTCTGGCACCAGTGGCTGGTGTAATAGCAGATAAGTTTAGTAGAAAATCAATCGTTGTGGTATCTGATTTTCTCAGTGGGGTTATTTTACTGCTAGCACTATTAGGATCTTCAGGAAAAGTTATAGGTGTTAATACGATCTATATCAGTATGGTGGCCCTAACTGCATGTAATACGTTTTTTGATGTTGCTATTGAAGCGGCAAAACCAAGTCTTGTTGATACCGAACAGCAGCTTGAGAAAATTAATGCTATCAGTTATGGAATACACTCGTTTACATCTATTGTTGGACCAGTACTAGGAGGGGTTGTTTACGCTCTGGTATCATTCAAACTGTTTGTGTTTATAAACGGTGTGTCTTTTATTCTTTCAGGGTTTTCAGAGTTGCTGCTTAGCTTCAAAAAAGAAAAGCAAATTGAAAGTACGGAAAAATTCATGGAAGCACTTGGCGGTGGAATTAAGTATTTGAAATCTAACAAGTTTTCAATAGTTCTTATGAGCTTTTCGCTTAGTATCAATTTCTGTATGGCACTTTCTTTAACAGTCCCCCTACCATTTCTAATTAATAATGTTTTAAACCTACAGTCATCATGGGTTGGGATTGTAAACGCTGGCTTTCCTGCAGGTTTCTTACTAGGAACGTTGTATATAAATGCTCGAGGTGTTGAAAAACGGGGCATTGCACTTTATAAAGGCATCTGGGTAGTATGGTTGGGAATGGCTATGATATTCGCTGTTACGTATCTATCAGGCTACTATTCAAACTATAACTCTAATATTGTAAGTGCAGTTGTAATCACTGGCCTTCTGAGTGTTATTGGTGTGGCTATTGCCTTTATTGACATTCCTCTCATGTCGTTTCTTCAGATTATAATTCCAAGTGAAGTACGAGGTAGAGTCTTTAGCGTAATGACTATGGCGTCTAGAATGGCAATGCCATTTGCAATGTTCCTATCAGGTCAATTATTGAATGTAATGCATCCTGCGTACTTGGTTCTAATTGGTACTGCCATATACTTAGTTGTTATCCTTACCATAGTTCAGACAATATACTTTAAAGAATACATTGAAACGGATACAATTAAAGTTGCATACCCGAATATTGATATATCGTAAGATCGTTCTTAAAATCCAATGACAACCTCTAAAATCTCGTGTAGAATGAACCTGATTGATCAATTTGTCGGTCATTTATACATAGTTTTGGGGGTTTTTTTATGAAGACATTTAAGATGTCCTATACCATTTCGTCAATGGTTGTGCTTATCTTATCTATAACAGCTGTAATTGTACTTCAGCTGCCAATATATCTTGGTATACTAGCGACACTTGTATATATGACTGTCCTATCTATGTTTAGAGGCTATGATTTTGGACTTGTCATGGGAATGATACTGCGTAAAATGCGCGCAGTAGATTATGTTGCAGGTATGATGTTAATGATTGGAGGGCTAGTTGCACTCTGGATGCAAATAGGAACTATACCATCCTTAATATATTTTGGATTTAAGTACTTGGCTGACTTTAATTTGGTTCTTACTGCGTTTTTTAATATGTATGTGTATGTCTTTAATGATCGGTTCGGCCATTGGAACATTAAGTACCATAGGTGTTGTTTTTTTTCTTGCCGTGGGTCAAGGTATTGGAATACCATCTGGGCTAATGGTGGGAGCTATTGCTTCAGGTGCATATGTTGGTGATAGAATGTCTCCACTTGCCAGCGGGGGAAACTTGGCGACAGCAGCTTCTGGAACCACACTTCCTGAGGTTCTTAGAAAACTTGTGAAATCAAACTGGATGCCTATTCTTGCAGTGGGTTGTATTTACTTGGTTATAGGTTCAAGATTTGATATTGGACAAGAAGCAGCAAAAACATTAGAAACGGTTACAAATGCAATTTCGACTCACTACAATTTGAGTCTGGTTCTTCTTCTACCATTAATTGCAATGCTAGCGTCCATATTATTTTTTAGGCTGGGCATAATTAAGTCATTGGGCATTGCTTCTGGAATAAGTGTCTTGATTGCAGTTTTACTTCAAGGACAACCACTCAACGAACTCGTATTGAATTACATTTACGGATACACCTCACCTGCACCTGAACTGAGCGAGTTAATCCGTGGTGGTGGTATTAACTCCATGTGGTCAGTTGTGCTTGCAATCCTATTCTCTGCAGGTATTAATGGAATTCTTGAGGGAACTAATATGATTCATCCTCTTCTAGACAAGTGGATCGGTGTATCTAAGACACCTGGCAAACTTGTGAGAAAAACAATTTATACTTGTATTATTGTAACTATATTAACTTGTAATCAAAGTCTTACAGCCCTTCTAACTGGGAGTTACTTTGCAGAAAAGTATGTAGACAAGGGGTTTGAACGTTCTGACCTTGCACGAGTGATTCTAGACACTGGAATTTTAGTGGTTGCCCTTATTCCGTGGAATGTAAACGCAATATTTTTTAAGTCGATTACTGGAATCTCCGCATTAGAATATGCACCATACGCATATTATTTATGGCTTGTACCTATCCTAACGGTGATTGGAACTTTTTTTATAAGGGACAAAACTGACCTTTTAAACACCGAAGTTCGAAGTAGTTGATTTGATTTGAACAATGTGGGGTATACGTGTTTGTAGTTCCATGTTGGAGGTGTCTGTATGAAGCTAAAAAAGTGGTATGGAAGCACCAGATATTATATATCATGATTATTTAGAAATACCCTTTCAATTGAGTCAACTTAGAGGAAAAAAAAGTATTATTGTCCTTTTATAGATATGCTGGATGTCCATTTTGCCAATTGAGGTATGCGGAACTGGTTGATAAGTTTGGTAATGAGGATAGAATCAGTTTAGTGGCAGTTTTTCAATCACCAAGTGATTCGATCCGTGAACATGCAGCTGGACTAGACTCTCCAGTGACTGTTATTGGTGACGCTGCTGAAAGGTTTTACAAGGTTTATGGTGTAGATTTTGGAATGAGAGCTTGGATTATGGGTATTCAAAGTGCTTTTAGATTCTTTAGAAGTTTTAGAATGGGGCATAAATGGGGGAAAAAAGAAGGTAAACAAAACCGAATACCTGCTGATTTTCTAATTGATGAAGACGGTATTCTAAGACACGTTTACTATGGAAAACACATGGATGACCACATGCCTACAGAGTGGGTGGATAAGTTTCTCATGTTATAAAATGTATATAAATTAAGCTGGTTAGAGAACACTCTAACCAGCTTTTTTTTGTGTCGTGAATACGGTTATCTATTTTTTTTCAGTGGTGTTTTCAAATGGAATAAGTTCTCGATCCATGAACAACCAAGGACTTAAGTTCGTTTTATAATGTGACATTGTCCAGTGAAGGTGAGGTCCTGTTGAAAAGCCAGTAGAACCGACTGTACCAATATGCTCGCCTTTAGCAACTGTTGCACCATCATCAACACTTCTACTATTTAGATGGAAGTAAACACTGAATATTCCATAGCCATGATCAATAACAATTGTTTCACCAGTTAGAATCAGACTCTTAGAAAGTTTAACAACACCATGATTTGGCGCAACTATGTCAGTGCCAGTTGGTGCTGCAATATCAATGCCAGAGTGTCTATAAGATGTTAGCGAGCCATTTACATAACGCATTTCTCCAAATTCGGTACTAATACGTCCCTCTACTGGTTGAATAAATGTGCCATCCCATAATTTTTCAGAAATAGACTCGTCACGAGTGGGAGTGAAGTATTTTGCATACTCCGCATAAGCTTCGTCATTTCTTGTACTAGCCTCAACTTTTTTATCAATTGTAAGGTACTGTTTATTGAACTCTTTTGAATCTATCCGAATAGGGTAAGTCTTAGAAAATGTATTTTCTGAGTCCTCAACAACGAGTTTGATTGTGTAATCACCCGGTTTAACCCAGTAGTTCATGGAAAGAAATGCGAAATATCTATCCTCAGATTTCCAAATCTTTAAGTCCTTTGAAAGAGTTTGTTCAATCTTTGGTGTTTGTCCTTCATTCACATTGAAAATTTCAAGTACGATAACATCGCCTGCTGTTGCGGACGTTTTGTCCATTGTTAATTCTGGTTCAATATCCATATTTCCATAGAAAGTCATTGTCGATGTACCAAAAGGTTCAAGTTCATTTGTTTTACTCCAGCTGCTAGTGACCTCATAGCGGAGCTGACCATCATATTTTGATGGTAAAAACGTATTGTTTTTAATTTCTTCTTCACGAATGAGTGTGTCGTTTGCAAAGACTTTAAGAGTCATTAGAGCAGGAGATTTTTCACTAAATACTGACACAGAATGATCGGGGTGAAGAGGGATGCTAGAGTCTTCAGGTGTCACAACATGTTGTGACTTCTTATCCATGTCATCTCCATTTGCAAGTACATACTTCCACTGTGAACTTGATACTTGAGCTGGAATTGTTATGGTACTATACGTCAGTTGTATTGTTGGACTTGATGTTTCATACAAACTATAGAAGCCTTCCATGCTTAGAAGTCTTTCAATTTGCTCATTAGACGGATACAAATACTGCTCATTTACATTGTCATAGATATCGAGCTTTACATCGTCAAGGTCAATTGTAAGATCAAAGTTATACACCTTGCCATTATCAGTTATGATATCAAGGACGTATTTATCTGACGAAACATTGACATCGGTAGAAGACGCTGAATTTCCATCGAGATTATTGAATATATCAACAATAACACTGATCGATTCAATATCTTCTTTATAATATGAATGTTCAGGTGTGTTTGTGTCCTCTTTGTAAATGTTAACTTGTAAAACCTCATTAGGATTGATATTTTGACTTTGGTACCACACATAGGCACCGAGTAAAGCCATTAGTATCAACACAAGTGCTATTAATCTTTTCATGTCGTTCCTCCTTGGTTGTAAGAGTAGTATATCATCATTGGAAGTTAAAAAAAATCACAGTTGTATTAAAATTTTCATACCATTTCATTATTATAATCAGGACAAATCTATGTTATGATATCTAGGATGCAGGGGAACGCACAGAATTCATTAGAAGTATATGAGGTGATTTCGATGATTAACATGATCGTAGCAATAGGAAAAAAAATAGAGAAATTGGTCGAGGTAATGAGCTTTTAGCACATATACCAGAAGACCTAAAATATTTTAAAAAAAAGAGAACGTCTGGAAGTATCGTTATCATGGGTTACAATACGTACGAATCACTACCGTTTGGAGCATTGCCAAAACGAGAAAACATAGTTATTACTCGTAAAGACATTGATATTCCAAAGGCACATGTTGTTAGTAGTATTGAGGCAGCTGTTGAGAAGGCAAAAGCACTTCAAGATAATCATGAAGTATTTGTAATTGGTGGTGCATCAATCTATGAGCAGTTTTTTGCCACATGCGAGCAAGTTATTTATAACACACATCTTTGAGGACTTTAAAGATGCAGACACTTACTTCCCAAGCTTTGAAGATGAATGGAAAATTCAAAGTATTGATGGCAGTTCAGAGAACATTGGACATGATTATCCACATGTATTTGCAGTTTACGAAAGAAAATAGTATATAGTGACCTAATATAACCACGAATTTCATAATTCGTGGTTTTTTTAATTGTTAAGAAAAGGTACAAAATGTAACAATACTGTTTTAAATTGAAGATTCATTTAGTGTATAATATATGTGGGCACATCTTATGGTAAGAGAGGAGAAATTATGAAACACAATTTGAAATTAGGCTCCAAGCTGTCATTGGTGATCGCTCTTAGTGCGTCGCTACTGTTAGGAGCACCATTAACACAGCCAGTATACGCAGAGGCAAATGCTAATGTGTTGGAAGTCATAGAGACGGCTTCATTGTCACAAGTTGAGGTTACAGGCGCATCGGAAGGTCGAATGCTATTTTATGATGATAGCGGGAAATACGGCTTTATGGATTACGAAGGCAATATTGTAATTCCAGCAAAGTATGAATATGCAACAATGTTTAGTTCAGGAATCGCAGAAGTTGAAACTGAAAATGGTGTAGCATACATTGATTTGGATGGAAATATTGCATTTTATGCACAAGATATTCTTGATCAATTTGACCTAGATTCTGTATATCCAGAAATTCAAAGCTTTTCTGATGGCGTAGCTGTTGTAAGCACTTATGATAGCGTTGGTTATATAAACACTAAAGGTGAGTTTATTATTCCAATGGACACATATTATAACGGTTACAAGTTCACTGATGGCGTTGCAGAAGTATATGACAGTAATTATAAGACTACCTACATTGACAAGGATGGAAACACGCTTTTCGAGCCAAATCCTGACTTAAGTTATTATGGTTTTGTGAATGGCATGTCAATTATATATAACTATGACAATAGTCAGTATGGTTATGTTGACAAGTCTGGTGAAATTGTTATTAAAACAACTCTAGATGATGCGACCGATTTCGTTGGAGATATTGCAGTATACAGCGAGCTAGGAAAAAAAAGGCATTATTAACAAGGATGGGGAGTTTCTAATTCACCCATTGTTTGAAGAACTTGTTATTACTGAGGATGGATATGTACTCGGTTATGATGGTGTCTTTACTACAATCCTTGATAAGAATCTGAAACCAATGAGACGTATTATTGGGGAACAGACTTATAATGTGGATGGAAATGTGTATATCAATCCAACTATGGAAGGGTACATGTTTGAGGACTTAGCTGGTAATGAGTTAGGTATGTATGACGATTACTACTATTTAGGTGATCATCTATTTGAGTTAACTGATGGTAAGATTCTAAGTACTAAAGGTGTTGAATCAAAAGCAGATGAAAACTCACCAATAGAACTATCAGTAGAGTATGAGTACATCTTTTTAAATAATGAAGGTGAAGTTGCAATTGATTTATCGGAATATGACAAAGCAAATGCTTTTTCTGACGGCCTAGCTGTCGTTGAGAAGAATGGCAAGTTTGGTTATATAAATACTGATGGAGAAATTGTTATTCCGATTAAGTACATTTATGCCAGCGATTTTGCTGACGGAGAAGCCTCTGTAGAGACTGCTAGTGACTATCTTGTGATTAATAAGTCAGGTGAGACTCTTTTAACAGGATATTACTACGATAGTGATGAATCAGAAGATGAATCGGACTACTATGTTATATCAACAGGTTACTATGGTGACTCTGGTATAGCAGACAGAAAAACAAATAAGATTATTCTTGAACCAACCTATTACGATGTTTCTGATGCAGGTGGCGGTTTGTTTGAACTTGCAGACGAAAATTACAACTACGGATTCTACAATGCCAATACTGGAAAACTTGTAGAACCGATGTATGAATACCTTGAAATCAATGCAGAAGAAGGTAGAGTCATTGTTCAAAACAGTGAATATCTGTATGGGTTATATGACATTGATGGCAATCAGATCCTGGAACCTGCATTTGATAGCATATATTCAAATGGCACTGGTATGTATGAAGTAACAAAAGACTACTTAAGTGGCATCGTAACTAGTGCAGGTAAAATGATCATAAAGCCTGATTTCTCATATATTTATTCTGAGAAAGTTTCAGACGACATTATTGTTTTCACAACACAAAAGACGAATGATGATTATTCTTATGAAGAACATATTCTAGTGTATGATGCAAAAAATGATAAGGTTATCTCAGATGATCTTGAAGGCTCTGTAGTGGGCGCTGGTTCCAACTACATTGTTATTGATACTGGAGATGGTAAAAAGACTATTTCCACATTCGAAGGCAAAAAGATATTTACTTCTGAAGACTACTTTGTTGACTCTGATGAAAAGTACCTACATTTCGAAGACTCTGAAGGTGTTGATTACCTTGTAGATCTTAAAGGGAATAAGTATCTAGAAAATAATGGGTTTGACGATGTTTTCCTACCAAGCGAAGACGATCACCTAATATTCTACATGGACAACGGATTCGGTATTGTTTCAGTTGATGGAGAAATCAAAACTAAGAAACTGTATGAAAATGTTAACTACATCTCATCAGGTATTATGGCAACATATGATGATGACATGTTTGGATATGTTAATGTTAACGGTAAAAGTATTGTAGAAGAAGGATACTACGATATGTTATACGGATTCACAGATGGTCGTGGACTCGTTATTAAAGCAAAATAATAGTTATTTTAATAGCATTATAAACATAAAAAATGGTCAGAATCACGGTAATACTGTGGTCTGACCGTTTTTTTTATGTCATAATAGGTAAGGTGCTTACAACTTACACCCAATAACAGATTCGAAAGTTGGAGTAATTATGCAATATAATTTGCTGAAACTATTATTAATACTCGCTTTGTTTTCAAGCGGAGCTGCAATAGAAAAAATCAAATACTGAGTATGCTGCTATACCCGTTTCTAAAGAGGTCATTCTGACCCCCGAAGAGCAGTGGGTACAAGATACTATGGAAAGTATGACATTGCCACAGAAAGTTGGTCAAATGATTATTTCTGGCGTGGATGGCCGAAGTCTAAGTGACGATGAAGCTCTCATGATCAGAAGTGGACAGGTTGGCGGTGTGATTTTTCTTGGACATAATGTGAAAAACTCCGACCAGTTTACTCAACTCATTAACGACTTCCCAGAAAATCTGGAGATACCTTTATTTATGTCAATAGATCAAGAGGGTGGACGTGTTCAGCGTCTACCACTGAATAAAAGTGAGTACCCAAATGCTTTAACAATCGGTAAATCACCAGATAAGGCTTATGAGTATGGTGTTAAGATTGGCCAGGCTGTACAATCGTTTGACTTAAATCTGAATTTAGCGCCAGTTCTTGACGTTTTTAGCAATCCTGAAAATAAAGTCATTGGAAATAGAGCGTACGGGACAACACCAGAAATAGTGGCTTCTGTTGGGGTTGATGTTATGACTGGAATACAAGAGACAGGTATTATTTCATGTATAAAACACTTTCCTGGACATGGAGACACAATAATAGATTCCCACGAGGGTCTACCTGTTGTAAATCATGGCTTAGACAGGCTTATGTCATTCGAATGGATCCCATTTAAACGAGCAATAGACAAGGGTGCTGACATGATAATGACGGCACACGTTCTACTGCCGTCTATTGACAAAAAATGACCCTGCTACACTTTCCAAAACCATAATTTCAGAGCATCTTCGAGGCGATCTTGGTTTTGATGGTGTCGTGATTACAGATGATTTGGTAATGGGTGCTATCTCAAAGAAATACAAATACGAGACTGCCGTAAGAAAGGCTGTAGATGCTGGTGTAGATATTATGCTAATATCTGACAATGATTATGTCGATGAAATTCAACATGCCTTGTTTAGTGCTGTAAGAAGTGGAGAGTTAGATGAAGAGCGGATTGATGTTTCTGTCGAACGAATTCTGAAAATAAAATATAAGTATCTAAAAAAAATTCGGTGGATTAGTATCCACCGAATTTTTCTATTAGATCGCTTAAACGTGTAATGTCATCTTCCTCAATCATAGGCATTTCTATTGAATCAAACTCGTTGAATTGACTCATTTTATATATAATATCATAAGATGCATGTAAATTAATATCATTCATACCATCCATAGGCATGAGCATGTCAACGTTAATCCACATCATTTTCGGGATGTTTAAGTTTGTTAGACCAACCTTGTAATTGTAATTCATGTTCTCAAAAATCATTCCAAAGCTATCGTCCAGTTCTTTTCTTGTTTCACTTTCAGGATTTTTGAAATCGGCAACAGCAATTTTTAAAGAGCTTAAATCCGTAGAAAACGTTTCGGTAAAATCGTCAGAAACGAGTTCATCATTTGCGTCTACAACTGACTGAACAAGTTCAAGCCCTTTTTCATTATCAAGAAGGGAAAGAACAATGTCAGCATAGACTTGGATCAGCATTTCGGAATCCATTTCAATTTCAACAACATTAAGGGTTTGTTCGTATCCATTCTCAGTCATGACGTACGGAGCACCATATTTTGTATTGTATTCATTCAAGTGGCTCATCAGAATCTTGGAAGAGTCCTTTTGGATTTGTGGCATAAGTGCCATCAAGTCTTGCGTGAAGGTTTCAGGCAACTCTATGTCTAAAGCTTCTTTAATATCATCTACAGTAATCAAAATGTAGTTACCGATGACTGGGTATTTCACAATTAGTTCGTCATTATCAAGGTATACTTCAATATCGACTGCCATACCACCCATGTCTACGTTTTCTAGTATTTTCATCTGTACGTTATCAGGTTTCATAACAACATCGGCGTTAATTGTTATTTTCATGTTGTCATACATTTTGAAAGCGGCACTTAAGTAATCAGGAATGTCGTTTTCAGATTGCAGTTCCATATCCATTTGACCCTCAACATCCATATGGTATGATGTTAACTCTACATTTGCATTCATGATTTTCTCAAGTCGCTCGAGCGCTGTCATGTCGAAAATGGAAGTTACTCCATAGCCTAGAAGACATGTGACTAAAATGATTATGACGGCGGCTGTGGTTTGTTTGTTCATATTTTCCTCCTGGTAAAATCCGTACAGGCAAAAAAAACATTCAAAATCCGAAATAAATTAAATTTCCAATAAAAAAGGGGTTTTAGAATCTGTGACGAATGGTAAAATAAGTAGTGAGACCTTATATAGTATACAATTTAGTTGTGACGGAACAGTGAACAAAGGGGACCGACTATGCAAATTCTGCATTTAGAATACAGTGCTTTTTTCAGAAAAATCATTCATGACATGCTTGTCGAAGCGGGATACAATCCGATTTCAATGAATAATGGCAAGGACGTGTATAAAATACTCGCAACGGAGGATATCGATGTTGTGATTACAGGTCTAGAGCTTGCAGACATGACAGGTGAAGAACTGATAGAAGATTTAAGAAATTCTAAGTTTGGTGACCTGCCTATCGTTGTAATATCTGGTTCAGATATATCTGAAATAAGACAACGTTTAAAAGGCCTGTTTATCGATGATTTTATTCTAAAAACGCAATTGACAGAAGAAAGACTTGTTGATTCTCTTGAACGAGTTTCTCACTAATTTGTAAGATGAAAACATGTATATATATTTAGTAAACAATGAAGATGTTGCAGATGCAGCATCTTTTTTTATGCGTCACGTCATTCGTGAGTGAACTTCTTTAGTAATACTTAGATTCAGAGTTATGACAATAGTTCATGTAAGGGTATAAATCTCAACGAGGGGTGTGAGCGTATGAAAAGAGAAAAACTACTTTATATTTATTATTTTGCAATTGGGTTGTACACAGCTGTACTCTTCGGGCTTGGATTTGCAATTTTCAATGTTGCGGTTGGTGCACAGAGGCTTCCGATTGTATATGTTGTGTTTCCATTTCTAGATGCAATCACAGCTGTAATTATGGCTAGAGTTATAACCAAAAGGGGACTAAAAAGCTTTTTTAGAAGGTTCTTCTTTGGTGTTATTGTTGTTCATATTATGCTACTTCCAATACTTCTGCAATATATTTCATCAACACTTTCGTATGGTGTCATGTTGATTCTCCTTATTGCAATTAGTGAAAACCTTTTATTTACACGTACATACTTAATACAGGAAGTATTCTCTCTTGACGAGCTTAGAAAATGGGTTCCGATTGCAATCAGTTTTGGGGCAATAGGTGCTCTTGCTGGTGGTGCGCTTTTACGAGCGAGCGAGGGTGTGCTTGTACCTGGTCTTGTCTTTTTTATTTATTTTTCCGACTATAGTTGTGATTGGCTATTCTTCTCATATGTTATTACAGACTGTTTCTGGTTCAAGTCGAGAAATATTCAGTGAACGAATGGTTACAGTAAAATCTATTTGGTCATACACGACAGGTCAGAAGTTTTTTACCTTTATTGATCGGGTGTGTGGCACTTATTTCAATTTCAGACACTGTGAATGAATATTTGTTCCACTACCACTCAACGTCTATACTTCAAGACATCGAGAGTCTGACGGGCTTTCTTGGTATATTCCTAACCCTTAGATATGGTACAGAATTGGTTCTGAACATTTTCCTATACAACAGACTAGTGAAGCGGCTGGGCTCAATTAATCTAATGCCGTTTCTACTCTCAATCTCTGCTATTAGTTTAGTTGTCATAAGTTATGCACCTCAAGGCTTATACCTTGCTTTGTTTGGGCGGGTTTTATCTGTTGTTGCAGTCATTGGATTTCTTATGTATCTTCTAGAGGTGTTTTATCAGCTTCTTGATCCTATATACCGTCCAGCCTTAGTGACCATAGTAGGATACATAGACGCATTTTCTGGATACGCCCTTGGTGGAGGTCTCTTAATGATACATACATTCGGAGGTATGCCTTTGAGGTATCTGGTTGTGTCTATTACTGTCATACTTCTATTTTTTGCTGGACTTTGGCTCAAGAATAAAAAAAAGCTTTATAGATGTACTCAATGCATCCCAAAGTGCTGAAATATCTGGTGTGGTTGATGACATTATTGGTTCTGGTGGGTCGAAAGGGATGCTTAACACCTTAATGGAGCAAGCTAGACACGGTAGTCGTTCTGAAAGACTCTTCCTACTATATGCCATTAAAAAACAGGACGTAGATGATCAAATGGATTGGCTGGCTCAGCTCTTTGAAATGTCTGAAATGGAGCTTAGAGTAACTATACTTGAGCATATTTTTGAGAACGACTTGTTTGATTTTGAACCTTCAATGCATGATCATGAGCTCACTGAGTCATTTAAAAACTGGCTTGTCACAAGGTGTTTTGTCAATTATCCGAAAATGCAAAACAGACCTCTGTTTGCTAAACTCAAGGCGGAACTTAGGGAGACAAGTCCTACTGACAATGCAGTTCGCTATATGATGAAATACATGTTTGAGGATAAGAAAAAGTACTATATGAACATACTTGAATCCATTAAGGAACGAAAGAGACTTGAAGATGACGAGCTCATCGATTCAATAATTGAGTCGTACAGAATATTTGAAGATAAATCTCATTTGGAATGGTTTAAGCTGGGTAAAACATCTTCTCCTCAGGTAATGGCGTATTACGATGAAGCGATACAGTACAAAGCACTTCATCGGTTTCTGACAAATACAAACTACAATACACTCAGAAAAGTTGTACAGGCATATGACTACGACGTCATTATGACACAACTCGATAAACCAAATAGGACAATAATTGAATGGCTCTGTTTAGCGGAAGCCGAAAGGCAAGCACACCATTCATACACACATTTTAATCAGTTAATGAAAGCATTACACTATATTATTTCTCTGGAATTGAGTATGGATGAAAGACATATTACTGCACAGTTTTTTTTAAAATATGAACTGGAACAAATTCGTTTGTCAGTGGAGTCAGTTCTAGTAGATCAGACCTTAGACAGAGGACATGTGAATTTGGCTGGTAGAAGCTATGAGTACTTGTCTAACTCGAAACGACGTCCTGTACTTATCGAAATGATACGTGGTGTTAAACGGGATAAGTGGACAGAGTGTCTAATTGATCTTTTAGAAACTGAGTTAGACAATTGTATCTTAGAAACAACGGAATTTAAGATTGGTGATAAAGGTGGTTTTATTAATGCTCTTATTGCATACAACAGAGGTGAAGATATGGACGATGCAAGAAAAAAAAGAAATAGATTTCATGATTGCCCTCAAGTCAGTACCAATGTTTGAAACCCTTGATATTGACACCTTAAAGAAGTTAACTGAGATAGTGACTGTCAGCAGCTTGAATTCTGGTGATACTATTGTTCGAAAAGGACAAAGGGGGTCCCAGTTCTTCGTTCTGCTTAAAGGTCAGGCAGCAGTTTACCTTCACGAAAAAGAGGAACCAATTGCTACAATTCCTGAAGGTCAAATGATTGGAGAATTAGGTGTTATAAATAGTGACTCTAGAACAGCGACCGTTAAAGCAGATGGGCCTGTTGAACTTCTAGCCATGGAAGGGGATGCATTCTTAGAATTAATACAAAAAAAATACTGCGATCAGTTTAGCAGTGATTCATACTTTGTCGCAGAGGTTGACTGGTATGTTAAAGGATCGTGAAAGGTCGTCATAGTATGGTATGATGGAAGGCGACAGACATTGATACAGATCAGAAAGGATATGTCGCATGAAAAAATCACTTGTAATCGCTGAAAAGCCTTCCGTAGGTAGAGACATTGCACGGGTATTAGGCTGCCATAAAAAAAATCAAACCCATATTGAGGGTGACCGATATATTGTGACATGGGCCCTGGGACATCTTGTCACATTGGCTGACCCAGATGCGTATGACAAAAGATATGGAACTTGGAAACTTGAAGATCTTCCTATTTTGCCAGGGAAAATGAGACTTGTCGTAATGAAAGGCACTGGTAAACAGTTTAGTGCAGTTAAAAGACTTATTGACCGCGGCGATGTGGGCAATATCATAATTGCTACAGATGCAGGTCGTGAAGGGGAATTAGTCGCTAGGTGGATTCTTGATAAAGCTCATTCAAAAAAACCTATAAAACGACTATGGATATCATCTGTAACGGACAAGGCGATTCAGGAAGGTTTCAGACGCCTTAAAGATGGTAGGGAATACACAAACCTGTATCACGCAGCAGAAGCACGTGCAGAAGCTGACTGGATAGTAGGTATTAACGCATCTAGAGCTCTGACGACTAAGTATAATGCCCAACTTTCATGTGGACGTGTACAAACACCGACACTCGCAATGGTTGCAAATCGTGATGCGGAGATTAGAGCTTTTGTGCCTAAAAAATACCACGGACTTACTGCTATATCAAATGGTCTTAAGTTAACTTGGCAAGATAGTAAGGGACAAACACGTTCTTTTTCAGATGAAAAAATAAAGTCAATAGAATCGAAACTACGGGGAAAACACCTTCGAGTTTCAGATGTGAAAAAAATCAAATAAAAAAACAACATGCTCCACATTTGTATGATTTAACAACGCTTCAGCAGGAAGCACATCATAAATATGGGTATTCTGCAAAAAAGACATTGTCAATTATGCAAGGTTTGTACGAGTCACATAAGGTATTAACCTATCCAAGAACGGACAGTAGACATCTAACAAGCGATATGAGAAGTACGTTAAAAGAAAGAATTGAAGCTTGTGGAGTAGGTGACTTTAGAAGTATGGCATTTAAACTTTTAAAGAAGGATATAAATGTTGGAAAAAGTGTAATTGATGATTCGAAAGTATCAGACCACCATGCAATTGTGCCGACAGAGGTATCGCCATTTTTTTTAAACAGTTTTGATAATGAAGAACGTAGAATATATGAAATGGTTGTTAAAAGATTCTTGGCTGTTTTCTATCCAGCATTTGAGTATGAACAAACTGTGGTTACCGCTTCTGCTGAAAATGAAATATTCACGATGAAAGGTAAAGTTATTGTGAATGAGGGGTGGAAATCTGTTTTTAAAGGCGAAAACTTCGACTCGGAAGATGGAGAAGATCAATCCTTACCATCGTTAAAAAAAAGGTGATGAGATTCAAGTAAGGACATACAACAAAACAAGTGGTCAGACAAAACCACCTTCAAGATTTAATGAGGGAACTCTTCTCAAAGCTATGGAAAATCCAGCGAAGTATTTAGAACACAAGGAAAAGGCACTTCAAAAGATACTAGGTGAGACTGGTGGCATTGGTACAGTTGCTACCCGTGCTGATATTATTGAAAAACTATTTAAGAGTTTCCTTATTGAAAGTGATGGGAAAGATATAAAAGCCACATCAAAAGGGAAGCAATTACTTGAACTTGTTCCTGAAGCACTAAAATCGCCAGACTTAACAGCTGAGTGGGAAATGCGCCTAAACGCAATTGCAAATGGTAAAGAACAAAAGGGACAGTTTGTTCACGAAATGAGAACGTTCACTAAAACTGCTGTTAAGGAAATCTCATCGAGCGCTAAAAGCTTCAAACATGACAATATGACAAGAGAAAAGTGTCCTGAATGCGGAAAGTTCATGTTGAAGGTTAGTGGGAAACGTGGTGAAATGCTTGTTTGCCAAGATAGAGAATGTGGTCATAGAAAATCACTTTCAAGAGTAACAAATGCAAGATGTCCGAACTGCCATAAAAAAATGAAGATGGTAGGAGAGGGTGAAGGTAAGAAGTTTGTTTGTAAATGTGGTTATAAAGAAAAACTGTCCTCATTCAACAAGCGAAAGAAAAAAGAAGGCAACAAGGGTAATATTAGAGATGTTCAGAAATTCATGAAAGAGAAAAATGATGAACCTTTCAATACAGCAATGGCTGATATGCTGAAAGGGCTTTTCGATGACAAATAGGAACAGACGCTATATTTATAATCTGAATTTTTCTGAGTACGAAGAACCACTTTGTGCAATTGAGTTAAGAGCCTTGTTTGGTTCATCTGAGATGAGGCAGACGCAAGACAAAGTAGAAGATAAGATTTTCTTTTCTGAGAAGGAAGTGAATCCTTCTGTAAGTCCATTCATTAAAAACAGATTTGAAATTATTCATAAGACAACAACCTTTGAAGAGTTGTTGTCTTATGTTGAGCATTTTGACTGTTCTTCAAAGGATTTTGATGTAAAATATCTGAAACTCGTGAGTGGCGATCCACATGCGGATAAGAGGAATACATTATGTAAGATCGTTGCTGAGAGATTTAAGCAGCCGAGAAATTTCAAGTCTCCTGAGATCCTGTTTTCTATTACATCATACAAGGACTTTTGGTATTTTGGAATCCTAGTTAGAAATGATTATAAATGGAGAGACCACAATAAAAGACCCCATACATATTCGAATTCGTTAAAAATCAATATGGCTAAGGTTCTTATTAACATTGCAGGACAAGGCGATCTCACAAAGACAATTATTGACCCTTGTTGTGGAGCAGGAACCGTTGTCTTAGAGGGCTGTTATGCTGGCTATCAAATATCAGGCTCTGACATTAGTCGTAAAACTTCGTGGAATGCCTTAAGAAATCTAAGTCATTTTGGGTATACTGCACCTATAAAAAGCCAAGCGATTCAAGATATTTCTGAACACTTTGATAGTGCAATTATAGATTTACCATATGGACTATATAGCCAAACAACACCAGAAGAACAGGCAATGATTATAAGAAATGCAAAGCGGATTTCTAATAGAGTGGTTGTTATCTCTTCTGAGGATATATTCGAAATGATTGTAAATGAAGGTTTGAAAGTTGTTGACACATGTAAACTTATAAAGACGGTTAATAGAGAGTTTGCAAGGTATATTTGGGTTTGTGAAAGCAGCACATAAAACTGGATTGTTATAAAAAAGAGCCTCCGTTTTGGAGGCTCAAATTTTTATACGATTTTAGTTGTCCATTCTTCACAGTTCCATACATGTGTAACAACATCGTTGTAAAATTCAGGCTCGTGACATACTAAAAGTATACTACCTTTGTAAGCTTGTAGTGCACGTTTTAATTCTTCTTTAGCATCTACATCAAGGTGGTTGGTTGGCTCATCGAGAATCAGAAGGTTTGATTCTTTGTTAATGAGTTTACATAAACGAACCTTAGCTTGCTCACCACCACTTAATACAAGAACCTTTGATTCTATGTGTTTCGTTGTGAGACCACATTTTGCGAGTGCAGCACGAATTTCATACTGAGTGTAGGCTGGGAAGTCTTGCCACACTTCATCAATACAAGTATTGTAGTTCGCTTCTTTAATTTCTTGCTGGAAGTAACCCATGTCTAAGGTTTCGCCAGTACGTACGTCACCACTAACTGGCTTTATTTGTCCCATCAGACTTTTCAGTAGAGTTGTCTTACCAAGGCCGTTAGCACCAACAAGCGCAACCTTTTGTCCTCTTTCCATGTAAAGATTAAGAGGTTTTGTTAAAGGTTCATCATAACCAATAACAAGGTCTGTTGTTTCAAAAATTAACTTGCCAGATGTACGTCCAGATTTGAAGTTGAACTCTGGTTTTGGCTTTTCGCGTGCAAGTTCAATTCGGTCCATTTTATCAAGCTTTTTTTTGACGAGATTTTTGCCATATTTCTTGTTGCGACACGCGCTTTGTTTCTTGCAACAAAGTCCTCAAGGTCTGCAATCTCTTGTTGTTGTTTTTTTGAAGGCTGCTTCAACCTGCTTCTTTTTCATTTCGTAGATGCTCATAAAGTTATCATAGTCACCTACGTATCTATTAAGTTCTTGATTTTCCATATGATAGATCAAGTTGATTACACTGTTAAGGAATGGAATATCATGCGATATTAAAATGAATGCATTCTCGTAGTTTTGAAGATACCTCTTAAGCCATTCAATATGTTGCTCATCAAGATAGTTGGTTGGTTCGTCAAGAAGAAGGATATCTGGCTTTTCCAGTAGAAGTTTTGCCAGAAGTATTTTTGTTCTTTGACCACCACTTAAATCTTGAACTTGTTTGTCTAAACCTATATCAGATAAACCAAGACCTCGTGCAATTTCCTCCACTTTTGAGTCTATAGCATAAAAATCGTTATTTGTAAGAATGTCCTGAAGGGTTCCCACATCTTCCATTAACTTATCAAGCTCTTCTGGAGAAACTTCACCCATCTTCATATAGATGTCATTAATTTCTGTTTCCATATCGAAAAGATACTGGAAAGCTGTTTTAAGGGTATCTCTAATTGTAGTTCCGGACTCTAGTGCAGTATGCTGGTCAAGATAACCAACACGGACACGTTTTGACCATTCTACAACACCGTCATCTGGCTCTAGAGAACCTGTAATAATATTCATGAAAGTAGATTTACCTTCACCGTTGGCACCAATTAGTCCGATATGCTCACCCTTAAGCAGTCGGAATGAAACATTGTTAAAAAATCGCTCTGTCGCCGAAACCATGGCTCAGACTTTTTACATTTAGAATACTCATGTTTGACTCCTTTGTTCTTTGTTATCCGTTCAATATATAATGAATTTTATGATATGTCATTTTTTGTAAGTGGTGCCTTTTGATTGAAATCATGTTAGAAGTTCACTTGCATTCCAAGCTCTAGAATACACTGATTTCAATAAACACACCCTTACAATTATATAAGGTGAATGAACTTATGGCAAGAGTATATATATCGATACACAGCAAGAAATGATAAAAAAGATTCAATTAGATCTGCTAACATAAAATTATGAGGTGACCAATGGATTATATTAAAGAGCTCGATGTAGCACTTAACTTCATAGAAATGAATCTAGAAAGCGAATTACATCTAGACTTAATTTCCAGTCAGGTGAATATTTCACCATATCATTTCCATAGAATATTTAAAGCTGTCATTCATGAAACGGTTATGGAATACGTTCGTTCAAGACGGTTGTCTGAAGCGTGGTCAGAACTTTGTAGAACTGATCATAGAATTATTGATGTAGCATTAAAGTATCAGTTTGAGACCCAACAGTCGTTCACAAGAGCTTTCAAGTCATTCTTTGGAGTGACTCCAGCAGTGGCTAGAAAAAAGCAATCAATTGGAAAGACAAGTGGCAGACCTGCTTTCTCAGTTAAAGTGTTAGAGCATATACGTGATGCGGATCGAACAGAGCCCCAAATTGTATTTATGCCCACTATTAAACTGATTGGAGTTCCCAAATACATTGATTTAAAGACAAATCTTGAAAAGTCTCTTGCTACAAAAGCTTGGAATGAAGTGATGAAAAAAAGTTCAGCAAATAGAACACAGAAAGCAGAGAAGGACATATGGTGTTCAGAGATACCCAGATGATTTTAATCCAACAAATAATGTCTTTGAGTATATTGCTGCTGTTCAAGTCACGAAGTTTGGGTCCATACCAGAAGGTCTTATTGGATTTGAGCTACCAGAAAGACATTATGTTGTGTATACCTTTACTGGTGAAGTGACACCAGTAACTATGACGCAGTTATATGCCAATATTTATGGACAATGGATTTTCAATTTGCCATATGAAATGTACTGCGATTTTGATTTCGAATTTTATGACGAACATTTTAATCCAGGTCAACCTAATAGCTACATGAGTATTTACATTCCGATTAAGTACAAGGAGGATTAGCATGTTTACATTTTTCACATCTCAAAGCACATATTCCGATCCAGGAAAATGGACTGACAAGTATGAGGCGTTACCAGATAAAATAGATGAATTGGTGAAAGTTGTTCAAAATATACTGATTCATCAGTTCTGGATCTCAAATCCAGACAATTATGGTATAACACCTAAAACACTTATTGAATCGGGGCGAAAACCAAATGAAGAAATTAATCTTTTAACAGTAGAAGAGATATTAGGAAAGTACTTTGAGTTGAACGGCTCTGGCTTTAACGTGCCGAGAAAACCAAGTGAAAGAGTCGTTGGCAACTGTCGAGACTTCACATTAATGCTTGTTTCGTTCTTAAGACATAAGGGCATTGCGTCTAGAAGCAGAAGTGGTGTGGCTAACTATTTCATTCCATACCACTTTGAAGATCATTTCGTTTGTGAGTATTATGATGAATCTGAAAAAAGATGGATACGTGTAGATGCTCAGCTCGATGAGTTGATGATTGATAAATGTAATATGAAAATTGATGTACTTGATGTAGCCCATGATGCGTTCCTAGATGCTGCCGAAAGCATGGACCAAGTTAGAATAGATGGGAAACCTGAACAATATGGTATTGATGATTACAAAGGGCAGAAGTATTTAGACTATAAGTTATTCTCAGACATAGCACATATGAACAAACTGGAAATCATGCCTTGGGAAGGCTGGGGAATTGGGAATAGGGCTGCGTCGGAAAAGCTTGAAGGTGATGATCAAAAAGTACTCGTTAAGATAGAAAACCTTCTTAAAGAAGAAAATGTCACTAAAATACAAGAGTTGTTTACAAGTGATCCTAACTTTGTGATTCCAGAGGATTACAAACCATTCTTCCTTGAACTTCCGTTTTTTAAAACGGAACAGGATAAATAAGTAGACAAAAAAACTAAAAGAACTGAGATCAGTGTAAAAAGATCTCAGTTCTTTTTTTTGTAGATTAATTATGTTACTTCTACTTTGTTAATTCTACTTTATTACTTCTACTTTATTACTTCTACTTAGTGAAGAAGTAGAAATCAGTCAACAAATGATTAAATGCAAAGTCTGTTAATCTGAACTGCATCATATAGTCAGTTGTTGGTAGCTCCTTAAACTCTAAGTTAGTAGTTGGGGTTACAATAATCGGATACCCCTGAATCTCATCAAATCGATCTGTTTCAATATCATACATATTGTATACGGGACTAATTACAGAGCCAACTTCAATTTGATAGAGGTTTTTATCTGGCATGCCAGTTTCTGGATCAATCATTCTACGAAGACCATATACTTCATAGCGACTTAAGTCCTCACCAGTTTCTGAGAACTCAGTAACCCATGCATAAATTAAGTTCATGTACTCATCGTTATAAATCACAGGCGATTCATACTCAACAACATCACCATAATCATGTGTTACGAACATCATTAAAGGTTCGCTTCCTAAGAATGTCCAGTTGAATGTAAAGTCCTCGAAATATGACTGAGTCTCTTCGTTATAATTTACTAGAAAATCATATCCAAGATATTGAAGATCATGTTCCAGTTCCGTAGGAATCATGGCATTAGTGTATAGATCAATGTAAACATAGTAGACTTTTTCCAGTCCATTCTGATCAAGAACCAGCTCGAAAAACGGATTGTCTTCAGTTGGTTCATATACTTCGTAAGAGATTGGCCCTTGAGCCTCTTGCGTTTCCATCGTTGTTTTGAATTTCTTTAAAAACTCTTGGTATATAGGCGAAAAGCCAGTTTTGCCATACAGCTCTACGTTGCTATCGTAGTTCTCTTTATCTCTGTAAGGGAAGTAAATTGAAAGACCACTTGTGTTAAATGAGAATGGGCCGTCAACCTTAAATACTACAGCTTCATTAACCGCGTTTATCAAAGCTGTAGCTTTGACCTCTTGATTCGTAAGGAGCCCATTTGCGAAGTCGTTAATATCCACTAAATCAGTGAAACCTTGAGACTCTGTGTTACCACCAAAAGATTTTGCCGCTAAAGCCGACCGTGCAAACTCGTAAAAGAATATATTGTCCAGTAATAGTTGGTCAGCTTCAGTGATTAAACTCTCAAGAGCGATAACTACTGAGTTAACCTTTGAAAGATCAATGACTGACAGTGTAACATCACTTTCAGTACTATTTTCTTTAGCATGTGTTAGGTAAGAGCTGGCAATTAACTTGCAAGAGTGCTTCCATCCATTGATGGATCAGCATTGAGTGCTGTTAGAATAGCACTGTAATCCCATCCATGACCTGGTTCAAGCTCCTCAGAAGCAACCAAATACTTTGCATAGTCCTGTACTGTGTCAGCAACTTCTAAACTTGCCATGAGGCAGGCATCAAAACCAATCAACTCGAAAGAAACTTGTGTTTTCTCTTGAGCCGTCGTTAATGCACCTTGTAGTTCCTCGAGGTGAAGGCTATCGAAGTCTGAAAGCTCATCAACACCGTAGCCACCAACAGGACCAGCACCGTGGTTCCATAGGATTAAGGCATACTTGTCAGCTGTATAATTTTTGGCACCCCATACGATAAAATCTGAAAGTGTTTTTTTTATAGCCAATATTTTGTGGGGGCATGCTGTGCATTTCAACAAATTCACCATTAATAAGTTCAAACCGCTGAGTCAGGTCTGGGTCAACATAGTCATTCGCCCAGTCCTTAGTACCACCAGTTTGTACAATTACATTTACCTTTCCATTTGTGGCTTGTCCTTCAATCATTTCATTCAAATCTGTGGTTGCACTTCCTGCAAATGAGTTAGTGAGTGTATCATAAGTACTCTCTAAATCAGACCCATTTAGGTAAATCATAATGGTGTAAGCATCTTGGTTCTCACTAAATGAGACTACACTCATTACCATGAAAAGAGCCAAGACAATGCCTAAAACTGAATATTTCTTCATAGTCACCTCTCCCAAATAATAACTTCACAAAACAATACTGTAAAATGTTTTACAGTATTTTCATATTATATATGAAAATTGCAACAAATTGAACTAATTATGTCACCATTTTACATAGAATATTTTTATAGTGAGAAATTTTGAATAAATTACGAGTAGCGTAAGAAATTCGGCAGCACACACTTTGCGTTAAAGTAAAACCAAAGATAGTTTGATTAGAGAATTATAGGCATGTTTCCAAACTCTTTATATAAGAAGATACCCATGTAGAAAGTCCAGCAAGCATGACATAATTATGATCTAAAAGTAGCATCTGGTACTAATATCTGTTGACAATACAATTCAAGTACACTAAAATCAAGTAAAGGCTAATATAGGCGAAACACTGATTGTTACGTAAATCGGTAAATATAGAAAGTACATTTAATGATGTGAGAACATTGAATGTATAAAAAAAATTGTGAGAAAAAGGGGTCGTGAGACATGCAAATCAAAGAAATTAGAGAAATGATTAGATTAGTTTCCCAATCGGGGCTATCAGTATTTGAAATGGAAAATGACGGATTCAGAATTCGTATGGAAAATGGTCAACCGACTCAAACGACAATGGCGAATGTTGCTGAAGAGGTAGTCGTTGAGCAAAATATTGAAACTATAACACATGCACCAGTAGTTACTCAAGCGCCAGTTGTTGAAGGTACACCTGTAAAGGCACCTTTAGTTGGCGTATTCTATAATGCTCCATCACCCGACAAACCAGCTTTTGTTAAGGTCGGCGATAGAGTTGCTAAAGGTGATGTCCTTTGTATTGTTGAAGCAATGAAAGTAATGAATGAAATCACTGCAGAAAAAGATGGTATTGTGAATCAAATCCTTGTGGAGAATGAACAGCTTGTCGAATACGGTCAAGAACTGTTCATGATCGGTTAGGAGATATCATGTTTAATAAAGTTCTAGTTGCAAATCGAGGAGAAATTGCTGTTCGAATTATTCGAGCATGTAGAGAGCTTGGTGTTGAGACTGTTGCCATTTACTCTGAATGCGATAAAGACGCTCTACATACACAATTAGCTGACGAGGCGATTTGCGTAGGTCCGGCAAAAGCCGCAGATTCTTATCTAAATATGACAAATATTATTAGTGCCGCTGTAATGTCAGGTGCTAAAGCCGTACATCCTGGTTTCGGATTCTTATCTGAAAACTCAAAGTTTGCACGTATGTGCGCTGAGTGTGGTTTGAAGTTTATTGGGCCAGCACCTGAAGCAATAGAAAAGATGGGCGATAAGGCCATGGCACGAGAAACTATGAAAAACGCTGGCGTTCCAATTGTACCAGGGTCTGACGGTCCTGTTGAGACAATGGAAGAAGCTTTGAGTGAAGCTGAGCGAATTGGTTTTCCCTTACTTGTTAAAGCATCATCTGGTGGCGGCGGTCGAGGTATGAGAATTATTAGAAGTAAAGATGAAGTTGAGTCTCTTGTATCAGCTGCCAAAATGGAAGCAAAAGCAGCATTTGGAGATGACACGGTCTATATGGAAAGATTCGTTGAGAATCCTAAACATATAGAATTTCAAATATTGGCTGATCAACATGGCAGTATTGTCCACCTTGGTGAACGAGATTGCTCCATGCAAAGACGTAACCAAAAGGTTATTGAGGAAGCTCCATCCCCAACACTTTCTGCTGAAACAAGAATGAAAATGGGAGAGGCTGCAGTCAAGGCTGCTTCTGCTGCAGATTATGAAAATGCAGGTACTGTTGAGTTTTTTACTTGATCAAAGTGGAGAGTTCTTCTTTATTGAAATGAACACGAGAATTCAAGTTGAACACCCAGTTACAGAAATGATCACTGGAGTGGATCTTATTAAGGAACAACTACGTGTTGCTGCAGGCTCAAAGTTAACTTTTACTCAAGAAGAAGTAACGGTAAATGGTCATTCAATTGAGTGTCGAATTAATGCGGAAAATCCTTATGAGAACTTTAGACCTTGTCCTGGAACGATAAAAACACTTCTTCTTCCTGGAGGACCAGGAGTACGTGTAGATTCAGCAGTTTATCAGGGGTACACCATTCCGCCAATATATGACTCAATGATAGGTAAACTTATTGTACATGGTGTAGATCGTGATGATGCTATTCGAAGAATGAAACGCGCCCTTGGTGAGTTTGTTATTACAGGAATCGATACGAATATAGACTTCCATTTCGATATTCTTTCTCATGATAGTTATATGAATGGTGACTATCATACCAAAACACTAGAGACAGAGATTACCTGCTCAGAGGGACGGTGATTAAATGTTTGAAAAATTATTTAAAAAGACAAAATATATCCGTTTAAATCAGGAAAGGTCGACAACGACAAAGGTTGTTCAACCCAATATTCCTGACGGCTTTTATATAAAGTGTAAAGCCTGTGGGCAATTACACGACAGAGAAGCTTATGAACTAGAAAACTCTGTATGTAGCGCCTGTGGACATCATTTCAGAATCAGACCAATTGAACGTATTAAAATGGTTACTGACGAAGGTACATTTGAACAAATGTTTGACCATGTTATTTCAGGTAATCCATTAGAATTTGAAGGGTACGAAGAAAAAGTGGCATCTATGCAAAACAAAGCTGAAGTGGCCGAAGCCGTTACTGCTGGAACAGCTGAAATTAGTGGTCGAAAGATTGCAATTGCAGTTATGGACCAGGATTTATGATGGGATCTATGGGATCGGCAGTTGGCGAACGAATCACACTCTTAATAGAACATGCAACTGAGCATAAATTGCCTTTGATTATCTTCACAGCATCGGGCGGTGCGCGTATGCAAGAAGGTATATTCTCATTAATGCAAATGGCTAAGACATCAATGGCTCTTAAGAGACATTCTGAAGCTGGTCAGTTATATATTAGTATTTTAACTGATCCAACAACGGGTGGTGTTACAGCAAGTTTTGCAATGTTAGGTGACATTATTCTGGCTGAACCAGGTGCTTTAATTGGTTTTGCAGGCCCAAGAGTTATTGAACAAACAATCCGACAAAAGCTACCAGAAGGATTCCAAAGAAGTGAATTCCTTCTAGAGCATGGATTTATTGATAAAATCGTAAAGCGTGAGGATCTTCATCTTGCACTGTCTAAGATTTTAAGTGCGCACAAGGAGGTCCAATATGCATAGTAATGATCAGGATGTTCTTAGAGAAAGATTGAAAGAACTTGAACAGTTAGCCGCGCAAGTTGATCCGTCTCTTAAAAATGATATTGAAAAAATTACGAAACGTCTGAAAAAAGAACAGTTAGAACAGGAACTTGCTGCGAAAGCTGAAGCGGAAGAACCTGTTGCTTGGAAACGCGTTCAATTGGCGAGACACAAAAATAGGTTAACAACACTGGAGTATATTTCACAAATATTCGACGATTTTATGGAACTACATGGTGACCGGTTGTATAGAGATGACAATGCGGTTGTGGGTGGCTTGGCATGGATTGATAATATGCCTGTAACGGTAATTGGTCATCAAAAGGGTCGTGACGTAAAGGAAAATATTAAAAGAAACTTTGGTATGGCACATCCTGAAGGATACCGTAAAGCACTACGCCTTATGCGACAAGCTGAAAAGTTTGGTAGGCCTATAATATGTTTTATTGATACACCTGGCGCATATTGTGGACTTGGCGCAGAAGAACGTGGTCAAGGTGAGGCCATTGCTAGAAATCTCCTAGAAATGTCAGATTTAAAAGTACCAGTTATTAGTATTGTAATTGGTGAAGGTGGCAGTGGTGGCGCATTGGCATTTGGAGTGGGTAATGAGATATGGATGCTTGAGAATTCCATTTACTCAGTGCTGTCTCCAGAAGGTTTTGCAACAATCTTATGGAAAGACGCATCAAGAGCAAAGGAAGCGGCTGGTATTATGAGAATCACAGCTGACGATTTAAGCTCTTTTGGATTGATTGACAAGATCATTCCAGAACATGAAAAGGGTGTTCATGAGGAGCCAGCGCTCACAGTGAACCATCTTAAAGAAACTCTAATTTCAGAACTTAACAGATATTCCGAAATGTCATCTGAGGAAATTGTTTCATCTCGTTATGAAAAATTCCGAAAGATGGGCATTTAAGAGTAATCTCCTCCAATATTAAGCTGCTTGTTCAATGTAAATTGTTCAAGCAGTTTTTTTTGTCTGCTTTTATAGTGCTAGCGGTGTATTTCCTTTATTAAACATATTCGTGAGAGAGTATTCCTTTCATTTGGGTAACAGTATATCAGGGGGAAGGCTTATGAATTGGATACGTGATTTATCGCTGAAGTATAAGTTGCCATTTTTATATACCACAACGCTACTTTTGCTTTGTGTTTCTTTTTATGTCATTATTTTTTCTTTTCTAGAAAATGAACTTAGAGAAGTTATAGAATCTGAGTTAGAGGTTAATACAAATCAAATTTATAGCATGGTAAAAGTTGCAGCTGATTCTTCGGTACGTAATGAGTTACGGTCAAGAGTAAGAACAAATTACGATTTTGTTGAGCATATGTATAATATGTATGAAAATGGTGAAATCACCGAGGAACGAGCTAAAGAAGATGCATGGGCATTTTTAAGATCTCAAAAAATAGGAACGTCTGGGTATTTTCTAATTTTTGATTCAAATGATGTTATATCTCATCATCCTATTGAGGCTCTAATTGGAAAAAACATCTCAGAGTCTGAATATGACCAATTTCCAATGGACTTAGGAGAATATTATTTGCAATATGATTGGAAAAATCCTAATGAATTGAATGAAAGATCAAAAGCACTGTACATGAAAAAATTTGAGAAATGGGATTGGCGTATAGCAGCATCGAGTTATCGTGAGGAGTTTAGTGAACTTATTCAAATTGGAGATTTTGAGAAGGAACTTAATAAACTTTCATTTGGGATAAGTGGCTACTCGTTTGTAATGGATGGTGATGGGAATGCACTAATTCATCCTTTTTTGAAGGGCAAGAACTTGCAATATCTCGGCGATGGAAATGGTTCTAAATTATATGATGAAATTATAAGAACAAAAAATGGTTTTTTTGAATATGAATGGAGCAATAATGAAAATGAACCAGTTCGAGAAAAGGTTGCTGTGATTAAGCACTTTCCAGAGTATGATTGGTATTTAGCATCATCAGGATACATAGATGAGCTATATGCCCCTGTTGAAAATGTCAAAACCATACTTATGATAGGCTTTTCAATTTTACTTATTGTTGGAGCTGTGTTAACTCAAGTTGTTAGTATAACAGTGTATAGACCAGTTGTAGAACTTTCAAATGTAGTTCATAAAGCCTCAGAAGGTGACTTGACAATAAAGATAGATTGGGTACGAAATGATGAGTTTGGATTACTTGGAAAAGTTTTTTAATGAATTTACAGAACGTCTTGAATCCTATAGACGTTCGACTGAAGTGTTAATAAATGAGAAGGTTTCAGCACTAAATCAAGTACAAGATCTAAATGAAAATTTAGAGGGCATTGTAGAACTTAGAACAAAGGAATTACATGATTCGATAAATCAGTTAAAGAAGACTCAAAAACAATTAATGAATACTGAAAAAATGTCTACAGCTGGTCAAGTTGTGTCTGGAATGGCTCATCGACTAAATACACCATTAGGTACTGCAATAACCATGTCAACATTCTTGAGCAAGGAGCTTCAAAAAAACAATAAAGGATTATGAAGAAGGGAAAGTCAGTGAAAAAAGAATTATTTGCAGCTGTACAATCCGTTGATACTGGGCTGAAAATGACAGAGAAAAACTTAGTAAAGTCAGCGGAACTTATTGAAATAATGAAAAGTATAGCGGGAATGGGTCGAAGAAACGATGCCTCTGAGTTCAAAATGTCGGAGGCTGTGAATGATTGTTTAAGCCTATTTCCGAATCAGAATAGTCTTGAGAACTTTCCTATAAATATAGTTTGTGATAGCAACTTAAATTTAGTAACTTCTAAGTCTGCATTGATGCAAGTTCTTACAAACTTGATGTCGAACTCGTTTAAACATGGTTTTAAAGGACGAGACCATGGGTGTGTGAATATAACAATCCATGACAGACATAGCAGTATTGAAATCTTATTCACGGATGATGGTGTTGGGATCGAACCAGAGTATCTTGATAATGTCTTTAGACCCTTTGGAAGATTTGACACAATTGCAAAGGGGGGCTGGCTTAGGTCTTTACATTGTTCATACGGCAGTGGTGAATGGCCTTAATGGTGATATAACGTGCAACAGTTCACTGGGTCATGGCACTCGATTCAAGATAACAATTCCAATTGAAAACTTCTAAGTGGAATGTATAAAGTGAAATGTATAGAAAGGGGATAGCATGCGAATTCTTATAAAGAACACTCAGATTATTAGTATGTCTGATAATAACCCAGATGTGTTTCAAGGTGACATAGGGATCGATGGAGAGGATATTGTTTTTGTTGGAAGCGAACAACCAGGATTTCAGGCGGACAAAACTATTGATGGAAGCGGTACTATCACTTTGCCAGGCTTGATTAATGCGCATACCCACATTTCTATGTCACTTATGAGAAACTATGCAGATGATTTACCGTTCTGGCCTTGGTTAACGGAAAAAATATGGCCTATTGAAGCAAATCTAACTGCAGAGGATTGTTATTGGGGGGCCATGTTGTCCATTTCTGAAATGATTCGGTCGGGTATTACAACATTTGCAGACATGTATTTCTTTATGGACGAAGTGGCAAAAGCGGTAGATGAAACTGGAATTCGTGCCAACTTGTCAAGAGGTCTTGTGGGTGGTGAAGACAGCGATAAAAAAACTTAAAGAAGCTTTAGAGCTTCGCGACGATTGGCATGGGTCATGTTCGGGACGTATTACTGTGGATTTAGCACCTCATGCCCCTTATACATGTGATATTGAAACCATGAAGACAATAATCAAAGCTTCACATTCCAACGATACTAAAATACATATACATCTTTCGGAGAGCAAGAAAGAGGTTGAAGACAGTTATAAAGAAATTGGGAAATCACCAATAAAAAATATGTTAGATCAAGGTGTTTTTGAGAGACCAACCTTTGCAGCGCATTGTGTTCACTTATCTGATGAAGATATTAAGATTCTGAAAGACAAGAATGTCTCAGTTGTCAACAATCCGGGCAGTAACTTAAAGCTAGGCAATGGTTTTGCTCCAGTAACGAAGCTTCTTAATGCAGGGGTTAATGTTGCACTTGGTACAGATGGTTCGTCCTCAAATAATAATCTAAATATGTTTGAGGAAATGAATTTGGCAGCTCTAGTTAATAAGGCGATCGATGGCGATACAACAGTTGTACCAGCGCATACAGCCATTAAAATGGCAACAATTAATGGTGCAAAGGCGCTTGGGATTGACCATGAGGTTGGGTCAATTGAGGTGAACAAAAAGGCTGACATAATAATTGTTGATTTAGAAAAGCCGCATTTTTATCCAAGGTTAGATGCTGTTGCCTCACTTGTCTATTCGGCACAGGCCTCTGATGTAAAAACTGTGATTTGTAATGGTCAGATACTAATGGAAGACAGAAAAATTATGACTTTTGACGAAAAAATAGTCTTCCATAAAGCGGAGAAATGTGCAAAAGAACTAATAAAGAAAGCTCAGGAGGGCTAGGATGTCAAAGATTGAGTCTATTCGATTTGAAAATGATGTATTGAAGCTAATTGATCAGAGAAAGCTTCCAACAGAGCTTAAATATTTTGAATGTAAAACATCTGAAGAAACCGCATTTGCAATTTCAGATATGGTTGTTCGTGGAGCACCAGCAATTGGAGCAGCGGCAGCTTATGGTGTTGTCCTTGCAGCGATTGAGTTTAAGTCGCTTAAAAAGGATGAGTTTATGAATGAAATACTCAGTGCGTGTGATCTGATTCGTAATGCGAGACCTACAGCTGTGAATTTAATGTGGGCGGTTGATCGTATGAAAACGAAAATAATGCTTGAGCAAGAAGATGAAATTGAAGACTTAATTAATGTGTTAAGAAGTGAAGCTCAATTCATTCAAAAGGAAGATCTTGAGACCAATCTTACCATGGCGCAAAATGGTAACTCAATTATCAAAGTTGGAGACACAATTTTAACACATTGTAATACAGGAGCGCTGGCGACAACAGGTATTGGAACAGCACTTGGTGTTGTAAGAGCAGCTCACGAAAGTGGCAAAAAAATAAAAGTCTTTGCAGATGAAACAAGACCAAGATTACAAGGAGGGCGCCTCACTGCATGGGAGTTGGTGGAGGAAGGTATTCCTGCGACCCTCATTGCAGATAATGTTGCTGCAACCCTTATGAGAGACGGGAAGATTGATGTTGTGCTTGTGGGTGCTGACCGCATTGCAACAAATGGTGATACAGCAAATAAAATTGGAACTTTCATGTTAAGCGTAATTGCTAAAGTATACAATGTCCCTTTCTATATTGTTGCACCAACAACAACTATAGATTTTGAAATACAGTCAGGCAAAGAAATTGATATAGAGGAGAGATCCTCACAAGAAGTGACACATATTAAAGGTGTACAAATTGCTCCAAAAGGTATTGGCGTGTTTAATCCTGCATTTGATGTAACACCCGCGGAAAATATCACTGGAATTATTACAGAGAAGGGGATCTTGTATCCTCCATTTACAGAATCAATTCTGGCTGAAAGAGGTTAGACATGAAATATGCTATTATCGGAGGCACTGGTGTATATGGAGTTGAAGGAAATATTAGCAAACGGTCAGTGAGTACGGATTATGGTTCTATTGATGTTGAGGTATTGACAATTGGAGAGAATGAGATCGTTTTTTTTGCCACGTCATGGAAAAGAGCATTCAAAGCCACCGCACTTAATCAATTATAAGGCAAATATGATGGGACTAAAGCGTTTGGGTGTGACACATATTTTGGCAACGTGTGCCGTTGGTTCATGTAATGAAAATTACGCTCCAGGAGATATCGTTTGCATAACAGATTTTTTAGACTTTACTCGAAACAGAGATCATAGTTTTCATGATGGAGCGGATGGTGTAAAGCATACAGATATGTCTGATCCATATTGTAGCAATTTAAGAAATTACATTAAACTAAAAGCGTTGGATCTAGACATAAAAATTGCAGAGGAAGCAGTATATGTTTGCACGGAAGGTCCTAGGTTCGAAACGGCTTCAGAAATTAGGTTCTATAAGCGTATTGGGGGAGACGTTGTTGGAATGACAAATGTTCCAGAGGTGGTATTGGCAAAAGAGCTTGGTTTGTGTTATGCAGCTTGTGGGATCGTAAGTAACTGGTGTACGGGGGTCAAAGGTGAAATTTCAGTTCATGATATACAAGGTGCAATTGGCAGTAATAAAGAGAAACTAACAAATCTGTTTGTAAGTATATTTAAAAAAGGTTTAACGCAGGATAGGTGTCAATGCCTAGCAGCCATTATGAATCTTTAGGGAGGCAATATGTCAATTCACAGCGAACAAATTAGACGTTCAGTTATAGAAACAGGACTAGAGATGATTAAATCAAGTCTTGTGGTTGGAACATGGGGCAATATTAGTGCAAGAATTCCAGATGAGGATATGATAGCGATTACACCAAGCGGGGTGGATTATGAAACCATTGAAGCAACTGATATTGTTATACTCGATATGAAGGGTAATGTTGTAGATGGTGATAAAATTCCTTCTATAGAATGGCAACTTCATCTTGCTGTGTATAACGCTCGGGAAGACATACAGGCTATAGTACATACGCATAGCACATATGTAACAGCGTTTGCCATTGCAAGAAAAAGTATACCAGGTTCAGCTGAGGATCTTGTTCAAATTGTTGGTGGTGACGTTCGCATTACGAATTATGTCCTTCCAGGGTCAAGGGAGCTAGGCGACGAGGTTGTGAAAGCACTTCAAGATAGAATGGCTTGTATTATGGCGAACCACGGTTGCGTTGCGACGGGCAGAACACTCAAGGAAGCATTGAAAACCGCTTTTATTGTAGAAAAGGCTGCTCAAGCTACTGTATATGCTCAGACTTTGGGCGGTGTTGTAGAATTATCAGATGAGGATATTGATTTCATGCGAGAGTTTTACTTGAATCACTATGGTCAGAGGAAGTGATTACATATGGGAGATAAAACTAAAAAATATAAATTTGAGACAAGACTAATGCATAGCGTAAATCATAAAGTAAATCCAGAACATGCGCTTAATCCGCCTATATTTATGACGTCAACTTTTACGTTTGAAGATACTGATCAGGTTGGGAAGGTCATGAACTTCGAGAGTGACGATTATGTTTATACGAGGGGAAATAATCCAACGTTGAGGTTGTTTGAAAATAGAATGTCTGACCTTGAAAATGGCTCAGGTGCTGTAGCGTTTGCATCTGGTATGGCAGCAATAAGCAGTGTGTTATTTTCGCTTCTAAAATCGGGAGACAAGGTTCTTGGCCATAAAACATTGTATGGATCATCACATACGGTTCTTAAGACACTCCTTCCTAAATATAGGGTCGAGAGTGAAATTATAGATTTAACAGATTATGATCTTCTTCAAGTAAAGCTTGTGGAAGGTGTAAAAGTTATATATTTTGAAACACCATGTAATCCAACGCTTCAAGTCTTAGATATTAAGGCAATTTCAGAGTTGGCTCATCGGTTTGGTGCTGTTGTTGTTGTTGACAATACATTTGCAACACCATTTTTCCAAAAGCCTTTAGATCTAGGGGCAGATGTAGTGGTACACAGTGCAACAAAGTACATAGGCGGCCATGGTGATGTGGTTGCAGGTGTTGCTGTTGCAAATGATCTTGATTACATAATGAAATTGAAGTTTGATTATATGTGTGAATTTGGTGGTGTCCTTAGTCCCTTTAACGCGTGGCTTCTATTAAGAGGTTTAAAAACCTTAGCAATTAGAATGAGACAGCATGAAAAAAATGCAGTGGAAGTGGCAAAATTCTTAGAAAATCATTCCATGGTTGAAAAGGTCTACTACCCTGGACTTAAATCGCATCCTAGCTACAAGATTGCAAGTGAGCAAATGGAGGGTTTTGGCGCTGTTATATCATTTGAAGTGAGAGGTGGCCTTGAGAAGGCAAAAACTATGGTGAATGCAACAGAGCTAGCCCAGCTCGCTGTGAGTCTTGGTGATTGTGAGACATTGATTGAACTACCAGCTGCCATGACACATCTTGGATACGATAGAGAAACGCTTAATACGTTTGGGCTAACTGAAAGTATGGTGCGCCTTTCAATTGGTATTGAAGATGTTCGTGACATTATTGACGACCTTAAACAAGCACTGGATAAGATTTCAGTTTAGGAAACGATTCACTTTATGACCACTTGAGACAGGAAATTGCCCCTTGTTTGGAGAATAGTGTATACTTGAGCTTTAATGTTCAATTAATATGCGTCTGAACAAGGGGTTTTATATTGAAGAAGGTTTAGTATTTATTGCTTTTGTTTGCTATTCAAAATAGAGCAAGTAGTGGTATGATTATATTGGCTGTGTTTATGTACAGCCGATAAAATATATGGGGTGGAGGAGAAATATGGCAGATTCAAGGGGCTTTGATGCAATATTAGGTGTATCCAAAAAAAATGATCAATCGCGATGAGGTGGTAGATCAAAATAATCAAAGCGATCAAGCCAAGGAAAAAATTTCTTCTGCAATTAGTCGGTTAAAGGAAAAATCGCAGGAGCTATCTGACCGAAAACTTGATGAAATGTCTGTTGATGAACCAATATTAGACTCCGATGAGACATATATGGAATTAACTGATTCAATGTCTTCAGTTGAAAAAAATCTTGACGCGGAAAATACAGAAGTAAATAATGAAGAAAAAACAGAAGAAAAAACAGAAGAAAAAACAGAGAAATATACTTATGACCTCATTGAGGAAACATCTGAAGAACAAATTGAAAATGGTGTTTCTAACGACAGTGCTGAGAAAGATATTCTCGTTGAACATCTTCAAAGTGAGATTGATTTTTTAAAAGAACAAATTAAGGTAAAGGATCGTCAACTTGACAAAAAAGACGAGCTTATACTTAACTTTCAAGTACTTCTGAAGTCAGAACAAGATAAAGTCTTGCGCCTTGAATCTAAAATGACTAGTGAAGATAAAGAAGAAAGTAATACAATTGAGTCAAAGGGATGGCTTGTAAAATTATTTGGAAAACGTACAAGGTAAATAAAACATAGGGGTGTTTCATTTGAAAGTAATTATTAAAGACAAATTTTATGAATTCCAAAATTCTAAAACTGAGAATTTTTTTTGATCAGCAGAAGGATTATTTGACAAATCTTATTAAAAATAATCAAGGTGATGAGAACCTAGAAGAACTATTAACGTCTCTTTTTAGTCTTTACAATTTATCAGAGGCATTAATTCATAAACTTATAGACGAAAATGGAAAAGACAATGTAATTGATGCACTAAATGCTAAGTCAGTTGAGTAAGTATAAGATTATTTTAAGACTTTGCGGGTATTAATATGACGATTAGATATGACTCTGAAGGGAGAGTTTGATTTGAAGATCGTCAAGAATTGCGCTAAGTGTAGAGTGTGTAACAATGTCATCGAAAGTGTTTCTAACAAGGATGCAATGATTTACTGTAACTGTGGTGCAATTGCGGTATATGGTGGTAAAAAAGCACTTATGAGACTTGGACACCATAGGGACATTGAAGACATGAGTATTAAAGTGTTTGATGCAGAGTATCCATTTTATAATCCGAGCATACAATTACATAGACATGAGTAATAGAAGCCTCATTTACAATTTGAAGAGATTGTTTATGAGGCTTTTTTTATCATATACACCGAAATATGAATATAGTTTAAACCAAATGGTATTAATACTATGAAACCATGGAGGGGACTATGATTAAAAAAGGTCGAGTTAATTTAATTGACAAGGATGGTCGATACAATTTTGGAAAATACTCAGAACCAATTTTGCGGCTTAATCCACTTGAACTCAAAAGTGGTATTTGGGGGTATCTTCCTCCGAGACTCAAAAATAGTAGGCTGAAAGAGTCGCACGCCTATATGATTGGTGGAAAAAATCATTATATTGTTATCGGAGCTATGGATCTAAAACTATTCTCGGTGGTTAGATTGATGGTTTATGATAAAGAGAATAATCAAACGTGGGGCCTTTCCGAGGTCTTTCCATTTAAAAATATTAAAGTTTCTAAGAATTTAAACGATGATTCTATGTTTCTAAATGATGGAACAACGAAAATCTATGCAAATCACAAGCTAAACTCAAATAAAATAGAAGTTGGATTTGCCTTTGTAGATGAACTAACTGGGGCAAAACTATCTGGATTCTTTAAAGTCGGAAAATCTATGAATGAACCTCAGGTGTCCGTACTGCCAATGAGTAACGGTGCTGGCTTGTATACTCATAAACAACTTATGTCACTTGAAGGGTCTATGAATATTGGGGAAGTAACGCATGTCTTAACACAGGAAGAAACATGTTTGGTTTTAGATGATCAAAAGGTTTATTATCCATATAATACTGCGTGGGACTGGGTTACGGCATCTGGAATTGTTGGAGACGACTACTGTGGATTTACAGTGTCAGATGTAAAGGGGATTAAAAATGGACACAATGAAAATGGATTTTGGAAAAATGGAAAAATCATGAAGTGCCTGATGTTAGATTTTGCAGGAATAAGTCTTCTGGAACATGGACAATTGTAGATGAAAAAGGCATGGTTAATATACTGTTTAAACCAGTTGCAAAACATATGCTGAAAAGAAATTTTGGTGTTGCTTCAGGTGATTACGAAGGACCATTCGGATGGTTTTCAGGACACTTAACAAGCCATGATGGTGAAACTTTACATATTAATGGTATGTTTGGAATGGGAGAAAAAATGAATCTTCGTTTATAAAATCATCTTATACTTGCCAAGTGTATTTGAATGATGTACAATCTTTGATAATAAACGGCTCAGGTGATCCTGAGCTTTTATATTTCATTACCGTATAAATTTGGAGATATGGTCCAAAAGTTTCTACCTGGCTGCCTTAAATTGCCGGACTACGGGAAAACACTTAAAATAGTGTTGATTGTTCATTTATGTGCATTCTTTTTCCGATAAACTTTGCTGGATCATAGATCTATTCTAGAAAGGAAGTTTTTATGGAAGCTTTAAAGAATGCGATACTTGAAAAGGGTCAAGTTGTTGGTGAGGATATACTAAAGGTTGACACGTTTTTTGAATCATCAGTTGGACGTATCGCTACTTAATGATATCGGCAAGGAATTTAAACGTAGATATGAGAATCAGGAAGTCACAAAAATCTTGACGATAGAAGCTTCTGGTATTGCCATTGCAATAATTGCGGCTCAGTACTTTAATGTACCTGTTGTATTTGCAAAGAAGGTGGCTTCAAAAAATCTTGATGAGAACACATATGAGACAGATGTATTCTCGTTTACAAAAGCTAAGACGTATAAAGTCAGAGTTTCAAAGAAGTTTATTGATGAAACTGATAAAGTTCTTGTCCTAGATGACTTTTTTAGCACAAGGTCGTGCAGCACTTGGTCTTCGAGATATTGTCCTTCAAGCTGGCGCTGAGTTAGCGGGTATTGGAATCGTAATTGAAAAAGGGTTCCAAGAAGGTGGTCAAACACTTCGTAACCAGGGCATCAGAGTAGATTCACTGGCTATTATAGATTCATTTGAAAATGGTGTACCACTTTTTAAATAAAAATTACTCAAATTACTGTATTTTAGACCACTCTCGGCTTAGAGGGTGGTTTTTAAGTTTTTGTCCCATTGAGACTCATTCAATATTTGCGTATAATGGAAAAGAACTGGTCATAATGCTATTCGAGATGGGGAAGACATGAAGAATATTAGAAAAATGCTACTAATTGCCTTGGTTGATGCAATTACAGCTCAGTTTTACATAGATATGTTTGTTGGGGGCTTTAGGATCGGCATATCAGTAATTATATTACCTATTTTTTACTATTTTGACCGAAAAATAAATCCCTTGGTATGTGCTTTTTGTCGGGAGTTTTGGGCTACTTTCAAGAGGTCTTATAGGGATTCCTGAATATGGAAGCTTTCAAGCAGCCATGCAGCTGGAACATCAAGCTTTTGTGTTTGATATGGTCTATGGTTTGTTCTATTATTTTGCTTTTTATAAAAGTGAGGAAAAATCTTTATCTAAATGGGCACTTGTTATCCTGTTTGCAGATTTTGTAGCAAATACATTAGAGATAGTGTCTAGAGTAGGTGCATTTGTTTCAGAGAATATCGATGTAGTGAATAAGCTTTTTGTTGTGGCTTCGATTCGAACACTCATTGGTGTCATTGTAGTACTGATTCTTAATAGGTACCAAATGCTACTTAAAAGAGAAGAACACGAAAACAGATATAGACAACTTGTTACAATGTTGTCTGACTTAAAAAAGCGAAGTTTATTTTATGTCTAATAATATGGAGTATATAGAAGGTGTCATGAGTGATGCATTTACATTATATGAAAATCTTGAAGATGAAGATGATGAGAATCGGACATTGTCACTCCAAATTGCAAAGGATGTTCACGAAATAAAGAAAAAACTATTTAAGGGTTATTCATGGGATAGATCAAATCTCTGATAAAGAACCTGTTTTTGATATAATGCCAGTAAAGGACATATATGCTATACTTCAAACGAGTATTGGCAGAGAAATCGATACAAAACACTTACCAATTACTCTCGATTTTCAAGTAAAAACGAATGTAATCATATCCGATCACTTTCTACTTATGTCTATTCTTAGAAATCTAGTTATGAATGCTATTGAAGCGATGGGGGAAGATGGGGGCACCTTGACGATTAGACATGAAAAGTTTGATCGTATGCATCAAATTGTCGTGTCTGATAACGGTCCGGGCATAAAAGATCGTGATATGAGTTATATATATGATCCTGGTTTCTCAACGAAGTTTGATGAAGAAACAGGTACAATAAACAGGGGGATTGGACTGACTCTGGTTAGGGATATTATTGAAAAGCAGTTTAAAGGCCAAATTGAAGTAACATCTCAACTTGGGATAGGAACAGTATTCAAAATAAATATACCAGAGAGTGGTTTGGAGGCAGTTATATGAGATTCTATTTAGTAGATGATGACATAATGGTGATTAGGATTCTAGAAAACATTATTGAAGAAGCAGAGCTTGGGGATGTCATAGGGCACTCCATTGACAGTGAAGCTGCGATTCAGGATATTGTTATGAAAAAAGCCTGATATAGTTTTAGTTGATATGTTAATGCCTGTGAAAGATGGAACCCGTGTGGTTGCAGATGTAAAAGCTCAATCTGAGGACATTCATTTTATAATGATATCTCAGGTGAGTACAAAGAACATGATCAGTAAGGCATATACGGCTGGAATTGAGTTCTATATTAATAAGCCTATTAATAAAATTGAAGTAATGAGTGTCATAAAGCGAGTGAAAGAAAAGATCACACTGGAAAAGAACTTCAAAATTATTGAGAGTATGGTTTCTGGTTCTGTTGTTGAATCTAAACCAAAGGTCAAAGATTCCCAACTTAGAAACATTCGCATGGTATTCAGCAAACTAGGCATTATGGGTGAAAAGGGTGGAGAAGATATTCTAGTTATTTGTAGATATATGCTCGACAATGGAATCACAAATTTTGATTTTAAAGTAAAAGACATTTGCGATATGTTAAGTGACAATCCAAAAGCGATGGAACAACGTGTTAGACGTGCGATTAATAAAGGGTTGATAAATATTGCAAGTGTGGGAATTGAAGATTATATGAACGAGAATTTCATTAGGTATTCCAATTCGCTTTATGATTTTGAAAATGTAAAAGCTGAAATGGACTACATAAGAGGAAAAAGAGATAGTGGCGGAAAGATAAGTGTTAAAAGGTTTATTGAAAACATGTTGTTAGTAAGTGAAGTGTCTGATTGGAATTATTAATTAATATAACATTCTAAAAGTATATATAATGTAAAAGACTTCGAGATTTCGGAGTCTTTTTGTATTTTTGTGAACTGAAATTCAGAATAGAACCTGAAAAACATGTTTTGAGTCAGTAGATTTGCATAATGATTCAGCAAATAAGTTGACATATACATAAAGATTCATGTATATTAAGAAACTGTAACATGGTAACTCAGGTGAATATATGCCTTGTGAAATAATTATCGAAAAAAAACTTGCATGCAATTATTTATTTATACTTGGGAAAAGGCTTTTTTCGATAAATTATGGTCATTTGCCATCTAAAATGCAACCTTTTGTGAAAATCACAAGCTAAATTCAGAAAATTCACAAGGACTTCAAATTATTTTTGATTCATTTTGAATTTTTTTGTATGCATATATTTATAATGAGTCATCTTTTATATGAAAGAAGGGGGATATAACATGAAGCAAAAGAAACAAGTAACAATTGGTCTCGCACTTATTCCAGTAATTTTCTTGGTGAGTCTGCTGATCGTATCATTGAAATTCTTCGGCGCTGACCCACATATTCCACTGTTCATCTCAGCGATGTTTGCAGCGGTTTATGCAATGCAGGTTTTGAACTTCTCTTGGAAAGAAATTGAGGAAGGCATCGTTGACACGATTAAAATGTCAATGGGTGCAATTATCATTCTTATGGTAATTGGTATGGTAATCGGTACTTGGATCCAAGCAGGCGTTGTTCCGGCAATGATCTACTACGGACTAAAAGTTCTTTCACCAGCAATCTTCTTGGTTGCTACACTTCTGATTTGTTCTATCGTATCACTAGCAACTGGTTCTTCTTGGACGACTGCTGGTACTGTAGGTATCGCTCTTATGGGTGTTGGTATGGGTCTTGGTATCCCTGCTCCTATGGTTGGTGGCGCTATCATCTCTGGTGGCTACTTCGGTGACAAAATGTCTCCGCTGTCTGATACGACAAACCTAGCTCCTGCAATGGCTGGTGCTGATCTATTTGATCACATTCGTCACATGCTTTACACGACTGGTCCTTCGTACATCGTATCTTTAGTACTATTTGGTATTCTAGGTATGCAGTACGCTGGCGGTAACCTTGATCAAGGTTCTATCGATGCTATGCTTACTGGTCTGTCATCTAACTTTAACATCACTCCAATTCTACTTCTTCTACCACTTATCGTAATCGGTATTGTTGTAATGAAGACTCCAGCAATCCCTGGACTATTCGGCGGCGCACTTCTAGGTGGCGTTTTCGGTATGGTATTCCAAGGTGCTACTCTTGGTGATGTGGTTGGCGCTCTACACTATGGTTTCTCAATCGAAACTGGCATGGAAGCTCTAGATTCACTACTTAACCGTGGTGGTATGGACTCTATGATGTGGACGATTTCACTTATCCTTTGTGCTATGATCTTTGGTGGCGTTATGGAGAAAACAGGCATGCTTCAAGCAATTGCTAAAGGCATCCTAAAGATTGCTAAGAGCACAGGTTCTCTAGTTGTTGCTACAGTAATAACAGCAATTCTAATGAACATGGGCGCTGGTGACCAATACCTTGCAATCGTAATTCCTGGTCGTATGTTCAAAGACGCTTACGATGAAAGAGGACTTGCTCCTAAGAACCTTTCGCGTGTACTCGAGGATTCGGCTACACTGACTTCTCCACTAATTCCTTGGAATACATGTGGTGCATTCATGATTGGTACTCTAGGCCTTGCACCATGGACTTATGTTCCGTTCTGTTTCCTTAACCTATTGAATCCAATCGTATCTATCTTCTACGGATACACTGGTATTACAATGCATAAGGTTGAAGGTTGGGACGAAAACGCAGCATAAAAGTTCAGCTATATGAATATCAAATGCCACAGGCCTAGCCTGTGGCATTTTTTCGATATTTCGTAATAATTTTAGTTAGCGATAAAATAAATGGAAATTCTCTGTTATAATATATTGGGTAATATATTGACAACTGGGGGATGCAAAGTGAAAAAGTTATTCATGCCATATTATTCGGTTATAGTTACATTAGGACTGTTAATAACAGCAAATTCATTTATTTTAGAAGCGAAAGATGTTCGAGTTAGCTTGAGTTTTCTTTTGGTATTTTTAATGACAAACTTATCTGAGTCGGTCTATTATTTTTTTTACAAAAGAAGTAACAATGACACTGTCTAGTGCGATCACAATATTCGCAACCTTAATTCTGCCGTTTCCTTTGGTGATACTAATCATTTTTGGATTCACTATACTTGGGAAAGTAACAGGGGTGTTACGCAAAGAACTTAAGAAAATATTTGATATGAAATGGTTATTCAATTTCACATCATTTGTCATTCTTGCTAAATCGTCGTCGGCCATTGTCAAAGGACTGGATTTTCAGTTTTTGAGTGGTGTCGATCAAGTCATTATTATAGTGGGTATCTGTATGGTGCACAATTTGTTGAACGTTGTATTTACCTATACTGTAATAAGCTTGAGCATTGGCGAAAATGCTTTTAAGGACTACAGGATAACTGAGTATTTAATTTTTACTTTCTACAATATTATGTTTACTATGATGTTGTGGTTTGGATTTTCAAGCTATGGCAATCTGGGATTAGGATTTATGGCGATGATGATAGTGCCACTCCAAAGATCTATAATCATGCAAACGAAATCGACTGAAATATCCAAAATGCTTATTGAAGATCCACTCACAAAAGCTCGGAATAGACAATCTTTTGAAGATACGATTTATGAAAAGCTAGACAAGCAAATGGCTTTTTCGATGATTTTTCTTGATTTAGATAAGTTTAAGAGTATTAATGACACTTATGGACATTTGATAGGTGATGATGTCCTAGTGGACTTTGTATCAAGAGTAAAAGAATTTTTACGTCCCGACGATTATATTTTTAGGTATGGTGGAGATGAATTTTGCATTGTAATTTATGATTTGGGATATGGTGACATACTATTTAGGCTTCTAAAGAAAAAAAACATTGAACATTTTAGCTTAAAATGTCACCAAGGTCACATTAATTATAGATACTCAATGAGTATTATAGAGTATGATGGGTTGAGTCGAGAGAGTTATAGAAATATTATGCAAAGAGCAGATAAAGCAATGTATAAAAGAAAGCACGCAATATAGAAAGTGGGTTCATTATGATTATTGTAATAATACTCGTGTTCTTGGTTTCTGTTTACATGATGGCAGCTGGACATATGAAGAAAGACAATACTGCAATATTATGGGGAAGGATCCTGTTTATTTGTACATCGATTATGCTTGGAATTTTGTGGTTCACTAAGTATAGTTAGTGTGTTTTGAGTTAAAAGTTGTAATAAATACAGCTCTAACATTGACAAATTACTCTGACGAGGTAAAATTAAGATAACAGCACGGATATCGATTGCAAGCCGTGTTAAATAACCCCTGACGTGAGGTCGGCGGTTAAAATAAATCGATATCAGAAGGTGAAAAAATTGAAAAGAGCACTTGAAATTATTAAGGATAAGACTTTAACGTATGAACAGAAGGTACTATCCTTGGCGAGAGAGGCTGAGGACAGTTTAGAGGTATTAAGTATCTCTGAAGGTATTCAAAAGCTTAGAGACGAGAATATTGTCTGTGATCTATTTGAGGGAAACGCACCATATAGACCGCGTTATATCGTACCGAACTACGAGAAGTTTATGAAAGAAGGAAGTCAATTTCTAGCGCTTGATCCTCCAGAAGATTTGGAAGATGCAATTAACAATCTATTAATTCTGTACAAGCATGTTCCATCAATATCATCTTTCCCAGTGTATATTGGGAATCTTGATAAGCTGCTCGATCCATTTATTGAAGATGAAAAAAGAGCTTATAAGGCAATTAAAAGATTTTTGAAGCACATTGACAGGACGATTACAGACTCATTTTGCCATGCTAATATTGGACCAGAAGATACAAAGGCTGGTCGTCTTATTCTGCGCGCAGAAAGAGAATTACAAGATTCTATACCAAATTTAACCTTAAAACTTTCTAAAGACACACCAGACGAATTTACTATTGAAGCTATTAAAACAGCCTTAGTAACTGCAAAACCAAGTTTTGCGTATGATGAAATGTTCAGAACTGATTTTGACGGTGATTATGCTATTGTTAGTTGTTACAATGGATTAAACATTGGTGGTGGATCTTATACTTTAGCTAGACTCAAATTAGATAAATTAGCAAAGAAAGCATCTTCTATTGAAGACTATATGCAGAATCATCTAAAAGATGCAGTTAATCTTATGGCTGAGTATATGGATGAGAGGATTCGATTCATAGTCGAGGAAACAGAATTCTTTAAATCAAGTTTTTTATCTAGAGAAGGTTTAATCGACAAAGATTTGTTCACAGCAATGTTTGGCATGGTTGGTCTTGCTGAAGCTGTAAATCATTTAATGGAGTTAAGTGGTACTACAGATAAATTTGGTCATAGCAAAAAAGCTGATGACCTTGGTGAAGAAATCGTAAAAATGCTAAATGAGTATGTTTCTAAGCATAATAATCCATATTTGAAAGTATCGGGTGGAAAGTATTTGCTTCACGCACAAGTGGGTATTGATTCAGACATAGGAACAAGCCCAGGGTGCCGAATTCCTATAGGTGAGGAACCTGAAATTCATGAACATATGATTCAAGCAGGTCGGTATCATAAGTACTTCCCATCGGGAATTGGTGATATTTTCAGTTTTGACGAAACAACAAAGAAAAATCCAGAGTATATACTCGACATAATTAAAGGAGCATTTAAATCAGGCATGAGATATTTTTCAGCCTATGGCTCTGATGCTGACGTCATTAGAATTACTGGTTATCTGGTTAAACGATCTGAAATAGAAAAATTAGATAGAGGAGAACAAGTTTTAAGGGACACTGTTGCCCTTGGTCTTGGCTCTGTAAAAAATCAGCATATTCTAGACAGAAAAGTTCGTGACAATCAATCAGAATAAAAAAATCAATATTCATTAATATATTCGAAAGGTCCGTTTGACGGACCTTTCGTTATTTTGTGAATTGCATTCTAAGCTTGTTACGTTGAAATAACAATGTTTCACCTTAGTTTTGAATTATACTGAATGTTTGATACGATACTAGTGCAGGAGGCGTATAACTATGAAAGGTATAATTGCTAGAATACTTCCTTTTAGCTCAGTGGATGGACCAGGAAATAGATCCGTGGTTTTTTTTACAAGGCTGCAATTTTAATTGTTTGTTTTGCCATAATCCAGAGACAATTCCAATTCTAAAATCATCAAATGAAATGGATCATGTAACGGAAATGTCAGTGGAGGAAGTTGTTGAAGAGTTAGACAAAGTAAAGGTCTTTACGTCAGGTGTAACAATTTCTGGTGGAGAATGCACAGTTCAATACGAATTTCTATTGGCGCTTGTAAAAGAACTAAAAGAGAAAGAATATAATGTATTCTTAGATTCTAATGGGCATGTCAGTGAAGAGAAACTGCTTAAACTGATGCCTTATGTTGATAAATTTATGATTGATATGAAATCATTTCATGAGGAAGAACACAAAGCCCTAACAGGTGCATCGAATAATCTGGTTCTTGGTAGTATGGACATGATGGCTGGCGCTGGAAAGCTTTATGAGATCAGGACGGTTATTATTCCAGATGTTCTTAATAACATGAGAAATGTTATTGGGGGAGCTGAGTTTATTGTTAGACATAATCCAGATATACGTTATAAGCTGATCAAGTATAGACAGCATGGCGTAAGAGAGGATCTGCTGGTTTCACATTCGCCAAGCGATGAGGAAATGAAGGATCTATACGAGACAGCGCAGCGTATTGGTTGTCGCAATATCATAATTATTTAAGTTAATGTCAATGACCCTATTTAGAGTGTCGTCGAATGTATGTTTGTGTTATCATAAGATGGGGTGATTAAATGTATGATTATATAAAAGGTACAGTTGAATATATAACAGAAGACTATATTGTCATTGAAAATCATGGAATGGGCTATAAGATCCTGACATCATCATTTACGGTTTCAGATTTAAGTGGCATGGAAGATGAAGTCATTGTCTATACACAACTTATTGTTAGAGAAGACGATATGAGCATTTGTGGTTTCTCATCAAGACATGAGTTAACCATGTTTAAACTATTAACATCAGTGAGTGGTATAGGTACAAAGGTTGCATTAGCAGTTCTATCCTCCATAGGAGTATATGACCTAGCGGCAGTTATTGCATCAGGAGATGTGAACAGTCTGGTAAAAGCGCCAGGTGTTGGCAAAAAAAACAGCACAACGTGTCATTTTAGAACTGAAAGACAAGATTGATAAAAAAACTAAAGTCTGACACATTCCCTATTGGTGATATAAAAGCGCCACAGCCTATGATGGCTACATCGAATTCACGAGAAGCTCTTGAAGCGCTTATGGCACTAGGCTACTCAAACGATGAAGCAGAAGGCGTGTTATCAAGAATAGATATGACAGATAAAAATACGGAAGCAATTATAAAAGAAGCACTGCGTGTAATTATGGCAGGTTAGGGTGGAGGCAGAAATGGATAATTTTCAGGTGGATAGGTTTGTAACCCCATCCTTTATTGAAGAAGATCAAAAAGTTGATACAAGTCTGCGACCACAAACTTTGGGTGATTACATTGGGCAGGCAAAAACGAAGGAAAAGCTTTCGGTATTTATAAATGCGGCAAAAATGCGTGAGGAACCACTTGATCATGTTTTACTATATGGACCTCCTGGTCTTGGTAAAACAACCCTTTCTGGAATAATTGCCAATGAAATGGGTGTAAATATTAAGGTGACTTCTGGACCTGCTATTGAAAGACCAGGCGATCTGGCTGCAATTCTTAATGGTCTTAAAGAAAATGATGTTCTTTTTATAGATGAAATTCATAGACTGAGTCGCCATATCGAGGAGGTTCTTTATCCTGCAATGGAGGACTTTGTTCTAGATATAATTATTGGAAAAGGACCAGGTGCCAAATCAGTTCGTATTGATTTACCAAAGTTTACCTTAGTTGGCGCAACAACAAGAGCAGGGCAGTTGACGTCGCCTTTACGAGACCGTTTTGGTGTCATATGTAAGCTGGAGCTTTATAATTCTGAAGAACTATCTGGAATTGTAAAGCGGTCTGCAGGCGTATTAGATGTTGATATTGATGACCAGGCAGCTATTGAAGTCGCAAGGAGAAGCGAGGTACACCTAGAATCGTAAACCGACTCTTAAAAAGAGTCAGGGACTACGCTCAAGTGTATGGAACGGGTGTGGTTACTGAAGACCTTGCAAATAAAGCCCTGAATATGTTGGAAGTAGACAAATTAGGACTCGATGGAGTGGATAGAATAATTCTATTAACGATTATTGAAAAGTTTGACGGTGGTCCTGTCGGTCTAGATACACTGGCTGCATCAACTGGCGAAGAACGTAATACAATTGAAGATGTCTATGAGCCGTATTTGCTACAGCTGGGATTTATCAACAGAACACCAAGGGGACGTGTGGTCACTCGCCTTGGCTATCAGCATATGCAAATTGATTTTCAATCTGATTTGTTAAACTTTATAGAATAGTGAGGTTGATTATGAATCGTAGGATTTTAAGCATATTACTTATATTATGTTTTACCGTATCTGGTACCTTGAGTTTTGCGACCGATGTTCCAACGGGCCTAATTCGTGTTGGACTTAAGTATGGATCAGTCACTAATGATGTAGAAACGATTACATCAGATACAGGCTTCGAGATTGCCTTTAAAAATGGTGACTCTGTGAGTCAAATATATGATCTTGGATCAATAGATACTTTAAAAGCTAAAAAAGATGATTACTATCATATTCAAGTTGGTGACGCTTATTCTGATCTTGGATCAATGTTAGGTGTCCTTGACAGCTATAATAAGAAAGATAATGGAGTGTTTCCGGTCTTTGAAAATGGTTGGAAAATTTATTATGGAAGCTATGAGTCTAAATCAAAAGCTGAAGGTCAACTTGGTACTGTAAAAGGGAAATATGGAGCGAATGTTGTTGTGACAAGCACCAACTCAAAACAGATTCAAATAAATAGTAATGATAATATTGAGTTTGTTTATGAGTCTGGAAATAGTGATTTTTTCCTAAGACCAAAAAACTCTGGGGTTGTAAGATACTCTGGTAAAGGTTATAGAGGTGGGATTGGATTCAAAAGATACCCAGACTCAGTCCTAACTGTCATTAATTACATAACAATGGATAACTATCTATATGGCGTTCTTCCAAAAGAAATGTCAGGCGATTGGCCTCTTGAGGCTTTAAAGGCTCAAGCTGTGGCAGCAAGAAACTACGCAATGGTCAACTTTGGAAAACATAGTAATCATGGATTTGATATCTGTAATACGACGGACTGTCAAGTCTATGGTGGATACGACGTGGAAAAGTCAGGTTCGAACCAAGCGGTTGACGAAACCACAGGTAAACTGTTAAAATACAACGGGCAAATTGTGCAGACGTATTATCATTCCACGAGTGGAGGACAGACCGAGAATATAGAAAATATCTGGTCTTCATCCCTGCCTTATATAGTCGGGACTTATGATCCTTACTCAGTTGGTGCACCAAATACCGATTGGGAGTTAAGCTATACACATAAGGAAATTGAAAATATTCTTTCTAGTAAAGGGCATTATATTGGCACTTTAAAAGACGTTCAGATTGACGGAGTTAGTGAGAATGGTCGTGTTCAAAAGCTCATATTTGTTGGAAGTAAAGGAACTGCAGAGTTCGTGAAGGAAAAAGCTAGGGCTTTGTTTGGTTATACCACTTTGAAAAGCATGTGGTTTGAACTTGGCAATAAACCAATGGTTACAGTTGTTAGCCGTGGTTCCTATAATAGAACTGATTTGTCTACATCTAAGTATATAACTTCAGATGGCGTAGAATCTGGTTCGGGCTCTTCATTTGTCGTGACAGACGGTACGGAGCTTTCTAGACTTTCATTTTCAACTGGAAAAGTTGTCTTTAATGGTCACGGATATGGTCATGGGCTTGGCATGAGCCAATGGGGGGCTAAAGCTATGGCTGAACAAGGCTTCACATATGAGGAAATACTGAAACACTACTACAAAGATACAAACATAGAATAGGACTAATAAAGAATAGGAATATAAATAATGAAAAAATCAGATTTTTATTTTGATCTGCCAGATGAATTGATAGCTCAAACACCATTAGAGGACCGCACAAGCTCACGTCTTATGGTTATAGATCGAGAATCGGGAGATATCAACCATCGAAGCTTTAAAGATGTGCTTGAGTACCTGAATGAAGGTGACTGTCTAGTTGTTAATAACACACGTGTTTTACCTGCGCGTATTTACGGTTTTAAAGAAACTGGTGCGAAGGTTGAGTTTCTTCTTTTAAAAAGAATCTCTGATAACAGATGGGAATCATTAGTGAAACCAGGTCGCAAGGCTAAAATGGATGCAGAGTTTATTTTCGGCAATGGCCTAATGAAAGGCAAGATTGTCGGTATGGCCGATGAAGGCGCTCGAATTGTAGAATTTGAATACGAAGGTGTATTTGAAGAAGTCCTTGATCAGATTGGACAAATGCCACTTCCGCCATATATTACTGAATCATTAGATGATCAGGAAAGATACCAAACAGTATATGCTAAAGAGCGTGGGTCGGCTGCGGCTCCAACAGCGGGGCTTCATTTCACGGACGAACTTATGGATCAAATTAAAGCCAAAGGTATTAAAATTTGTACTGTCATGCTTCATGTTGGACTTGGAACGTTTAGACCAGTTAAAGAGGACCAAATTCTAGATCACAAAATGCATTCCGAGTACTATGAGGTTTCTGAAGAAACAGCAAAGGTTATCAATGAAACAAAAGCAAACGGTGGTCGTATAATCGCTGTTGGTACAACATCTACTAGAACACTGGAAAGTGTTACGGATGATAATGGACTTGTACAACCTTCTAAAGGATGGACCGAGATCTTTATTTATCCTGGATATGAGTTTAAAGTGATTGATGGACTTATTACAAACTTCCATCTTCCTGAGTCGACACTAATCATGTTGGTTAGTGCCCTATCCTCAAAGGATAGAATCTTGAATGCATATAAGGTCGCAGTTGAAGAACAATACAGATTCTTTAGCTTTGGCGACGCCATGCTACTAATATAGTAGGAGGTCAAAATGGCTGTAACTTACGAACTGATAAAAAACCTGTAAACAAACTGGAGCGAGACTTGGTCGTTTACACACGCCGCACGGGACTATCGATACACCAGTGTTTATGCCTGTTGGAACACAAGCAACTGTAAAGTCTATGACACCAGAAGAAATAAAAGAAATCGGTGCTGGAATTCTACTGAGTAACACATATCATTTATTTATGCGTCCTGGTCATGATTTAATTAAAGAAGCTGGCGGGCTGCATAAGTTTATGAACTGGGATGGTGCTATCCTGACTGATAGTGGCGGTTTCCAAGTGTTTAGCTTAGGCGATTTAAGAAAAATCACTGAAGAAGGTGTAGAGTTCAGATCACATATTGATGGTTCTAAACACTTTATTAGTCCTGAAAAAGCTGTTGAAATTCAAACTGCATTAGGATCTGACATTATGATGGCATTTGATGAATGTGCACCATACCCTGCAGACCACAACTATGTTAAAAATTCACTTGAAAGAACAACGAGATGGCTTGGACGTTGTGTAGAAGCACACAAAAACACAGAAAATCAAGCTTTGTTTGGTATTATACAAGGCGGTATGTATGAAGACCTAAGAAGACAAAGTATTGAGGAAATCACTCAGTACGATCTGCCAGGATATGCTATCGGAGGACTAAGTGTTGGTGAACCAAAGCCACTTATGTATGAAGTTCTGGAATATACAACACCTTACATGCCTAAAGACAAGCCCCGCTACCTTATGGGTGTAGGCAGTCCTGATTGCCTTGTAGAAGGCGTTATTCGTGGTGTTGATATGTTTGACTGTGTACTACCGACGCGTATTGCACGTAATGGTACGGCCATGACATCACAAGGGAAAATTGCAATAAAAAATGCAAAACATACAAGAGATTTCACACCACTAGATCCTGAGTGTGATTGTTACACATGTAGAAACTACTCTAAAGCGTATTTACGTCACTTGTTTAAAGCCAACGAAATGCTTTCTGCAAGACTATTTACTTATCATAATATTTACTTCCTGACAAAACTTATGGAGCAAGTTCGAGAAGCCATTATGGAAGACAGACTTCTTGATTTTAGAAATGAGTTCTTCGAGAAGTATGGATATGATCTATAATTCATAAATGGAAAACTAAATTTACAAAATATTAAAACCGTCTGGTGCTTATGAACTAAGTATCAGATGGTTTTTTAGTACTATAGGAGCGAAATTGCGAAAAAATTTAGAAAAAAGAATGTCGAATATAGTCGAATAGGTGGGAGAATGGTAAAATAATGGGTATATAGAGTGTGATATCTAGTTAGGGGGAGTGTTTATGAAATTTGGAATTCGTGGAAAATTGATTGGTCTATTTACTATTGTATTGGTTTTGGCACTTGGTTCAGTGGGGGTTGGTTCTTATTTGCAATCTGCAGACCTGCTTAAGGATGAAATGTATGCAAATGCAGACTCGTTATTAGAACTGATTTCTGAAGAGGTCCATACGTATTTTGACATGCACCTTTCGTCGGTTAGGATGATGGGCGCAAATGACAATGTTAAAAATGTGTATTCAAAGTTCAATGCAGAGAACGACATGATGAGTAGTTTTGTGGATTACATCGATGAATATTCAGATGTAATGTACGTGTATTTGGGCACCGAAAGGAAGGATTTCTATATTTGGCCTGAAGCAGAAATACCAGAAGGTTATGATGCTACAGAAAGGCTTGGTATCAACAAGCTAAAGCTGAGGATAAGGCAATTTGGACAGATCCGTATGTAGATGCTTTTACCGGCGATATGATTATCTCAGCTGCAATGCCAGTTTATGATGGTCGAAATAAGTTCGTTGGTGTACTAGCGATCGATTTGTCGTTAGCAAATCTATCTGAGCAAATTTCAGGCATTAAGATTGGTGAAACTGGTTATCCATTTATTTTTGATAATAATCATAATTTAATGATTCACCCAAATCCTGATAAAATTGGTGGGCCTTCTGCAGTACCAGAGCTTACAGCATATATAGCAGCTGGAAATTCTGGACTTGTGGAATACGTTTTAGAAGGGGCACCTAAAGTTGCGGCTGTTGACTATGTAACAGACTTAGGGTGGCCAATTGCGGCAAGTCTACCAATCAAGAAATTGAAGACAAGTCATTCCGAGCTTTAACAGCTATTGCGATTATAGGATTGATAACTTTACTTGTAGCAGGATTTGTAAACCAATTCTTCGCCAAGTCAATTGTTCAACCAATTATTTCGATTGGTCAGGAAATGGAAAAAGTTAAGAATGGCGATTTTACTGTTCAGGCGAATATTAAAACTCAAGATGAAGTCGGAGTACTTGCAGACAACTTTAATAGCATGATAACTCAAGTTCGTGAACTGGTTTCGAGTGCAAAAGATGTAGCACAAAAGGTTTCTGTTTCAGCTACAGACCTAGCAGCAACTTCAGAGCAAACAAGCGCTCTATCAACGGAAGTATCTAAAACTGTGGATGAAATTGCCAAAGGTGCGTCTGACCAAGCGGGGGAAGCAGAAAAAGGTGCTCAACTTGTGTTTGGTCTTGACCAGTTGTTCAATCAACTTGAAGAGGGAACATCGGACATGGGTCATTCTGCAGAAGTAGCAATAGAGACTAGTGCTGATGGATTAAGGACTGTTTCTGAGCTGATGGAAAAAACAGAAGAAAGTAATTCGTCTTCACAAAAAGTTGGAGAGGCAATTACAGCATTAACTGAGAAGTCAAATAACATTGGAATTTTCGTTGAAACGATTAGCTCCATAGCTGAGCAAACCAATTTACTTGCTCTGAATGCATCCATTGAAGCAGCAAGAGCTGGTGAACATGGTCGTGGTTTTGCAGTTGTTGCAGACGAAATTAGAAAGCTGGCAGAGGGTTCAAATGAAGCAGCGGAAGAAATTCGTAAGATTGTAAGCGAAATCATGGATGAAAACAAAAAAGCACAAGTTATTATGGAAGATGTCGGTGTGATTGTAGAACGTCAAACATCCGCAGTTCAAGGTGTTAATGACTCATTTGACAACATCTCTAAACTTATTGATGCGATTACTGATAAGATTAGGGAAACGTCCACTTCTGTTACAGAAATTACAGAGCAGAAAGATGTACTTGTGTCATCAATTGAAAATATCTCAGCAGTTTCAGAGGAAACGGCAGCTGCAACAGAAGAAGTAAGTGCTTCTGTTGAACAACAGTCAAACGCTGTTGATGAAGTTGCAAGGTCTGCGGAGGAATTAAATCATTTAGCAGACTCACTCAATGAAGAAATCAGTAAATTTAAAGTTTAAATCAGACTTGAATAAGTTTTAAGTTGAAAAGGTTGCTCACAGTAGAAAATGCCTGGTAATTCACCAGGTATTTTCTATGTAATAAAGTCTAAAAGGTAATCTATGAAGAAAAACTATAATAAATAAAGGATTTTAGCTATTATAGTCGAATTCTTATACTTAGCGAAAGTCAAAGGAGGCTACTTTATGGCGTTTTCTCTAATTTACATTGCAGCAATTTTCGGTATCTTTTACTTCCTGCTAATTCGTCCTCAGCAAAAGAGAGCGAAAGAACTGCAGGCTATGCGTGATAGCGTAAAAGTCGGAGACACTGTAGTGACAATTGGTGGATTAGTTGGCAAAGTTGTTCGTGTTACAGAGGAACAAATCATTATCGATGCTGGTACTGGTGAACTAACGTTCCAAAAGTTCGGTGTTAATAGTGTGATCAACGACTAAATTCATTATAAGATGGATAAAGGGGTAATGTTCTGGTGAAAATCAGTACGTTATCCTTTCTACATTAATGGCTATTTCTTAACTGGTCAGAGCGTTTAAGCTATGCTATAATTGGTATGTATTTTACGAGAGGAGGGAAAGCAATGAAACACATTAAGACACTTAATGCTGGAACTTTAAAAGAATCTGCATCGCACGGCGGATGTGGCGAGTGCCAAACATCTTGTCAATCTGCATGTAAAACTTCTTGTACTGTAGCAAACCAGGAATGCGAAAACAAATAAGTTTTACATAGAAGGGGACTTGTTCCCATATTATGCATACTAAAAGACCAGCTCATGTACAAGAGCGTACATGACTGGTCATTTTACAGTGTGTACAACTTACGGCAGAGCGTAAAGCTCGCCTTTTTTTGTGTATTCTCCAACTTGCGTCTTTTTTAGGCATTTTGGATTAAATCTGAAGTGAATTTTACTTCGGAGAAATATAGAATTTTGCAAACGTAATATGTTGGAGGTAGTAATGATTCATAAGTTTGAACAAGGCGGCCTGTTTATGGTTGTAGATGTAAACAGTGGTGCTGTTCATGTTGTTGATGAACTAGTTTATGATATTCTCGATCACTATCCAGCAAAAGAAGCTGGAGACATCGTAGGTATTTTGGAAGAGAAGTATGACGCAAAGTTGATTACAGATGCACTTGGAGAAATCGATGAACTTATGCGTGCTGAACAGATCTTCTGTGAAGACAAGTACATTCACAATCTTGAATTTAAGGCAAGAAAACCAGTTATCAAAGCAATGTGTCTTCATGTTGCGCATGATTGTAATATTAGATGTAAATACTGTTTTGCATCACAAGGTGACTTTGAAGGCGATAGAAGCTTATGTCTCTTGAAACAGGTAAGAAGGCTCTTGAATTCCTTGCGAAGAACTCTGGAAACAGAAGAAACCTAGAGGTTGACTTCTTCGGTGGTGAGCCACTTATGAATTTCGATGTATGTAAACAGCTTGTTGAGTATGGACGTGGACTTGAAAAGGAATACAATAAATTATTCCGTTTCACTATGACAACTAATGGTGTTCTCCTCAATGATGAGAACATGGATTACATCAACAAGGAAATGCATAATGTTGTACTTAGTCTTGATGGTAGACCAGAAATTAATGACACAATGCGGTACACAATTTCTGGCGGAGGCACATATGATGTGATTATGCCTAAATTTAAGGAAATGGTTAAGAAACGTGGTGACAAGTCTTACTACATTCGTGGTACTTTCACTCGTTTTAATACAGACTTTGCAAAAGACGTTTTACACATGGCAGATCAAGGATTTGAACATGTATCAGTAGAACCGGTTGTTGCAGAGCCTAAGCATGACTATGCACTAAGAGATGAAGATATGAACACGATCTTCGAGCAATATGACGAGCTGGCTGAAGAGTTGATAAAGCGCAAGAAGAATGATGAAGGTTTCAACTTCTTCCACTTTATGGTTGACCTGAGCCAGGGCCCATGTATTGTAAAGCGCCTCTCCGGATGTGGAGCTGGTGCAGAATACATTGCAGTCACACCAGAAGGTGATATTTACCCATGTCACCAATTTGTTGGTAACGAGAAGTTCAAAATGGGAAGCGTTGAAACTGGGGAGATGGATATGTCCCTCAACAATAATTTCAAGAATGCTCACGTTTACAACAAACCGGACTGTAAAGAATGCTGGGCGAAGTTCTATTGCTCTGGCGGTTGTCACGCCAATGCTTATAACTTCAACGATGACATTAACAAACCTTACAGTTTAGGTTGTGAAATGGAAAAGAAGCGTCTTGAATGTTCACTGTATATTCAAGCAAAGCTGATGATGGAGGAGTAAGCATGATTAAAAACTTTCAAGGTATTGCACCAAAAATTGACGACTCTTGTTATATTGCCGAAACGGCAATGGTAATTGGTGATGTTGTTCTAGAGGAAAACGTGAACGTCTGGTACGGCACAGTAATCCGTGGCGACGTAAATTACGTTCGTGTAGGAAAGAACACAAATATTCAAGATAATACGGTGGTTCACGTTGATAGTGGTGGTTTTCCTACTGTTATTGGCGAGAATGTAACAATTGGGCATGGCGCTATTGTTCATGCGTGTACAATTGGAAACAATACTTTGATCGGAATGGGTGCGATAGTTCTCGATGGTGCAGAAATCGGAGAGAACGTTATTTTGGGTGCTGGTGCACTTGTCCCTCCGGGAAAGAAAATTCCAAGTAATTCTCTAGCGGTTGGATCGCCAGCAAAAGTTGTGAGAGAACTAAGCCAGGATGAAGTTGAAAAACGAATCCATCATGCAACAAGATACGTAGCACTTGCTGAAAAGCACAAATAAAATAACGGGGTGAAAATTATGAAGCGTAACAGCTTTAGTGTATTTTTAATCCTCACAGCATTGATTGTGGGGTGCATTCTGCTGGCTGTAAATGGCCTATCAATTGGCACTATGCGCATCGATTCGGTTGAAGATTCCATTAAACTTGGTCTTGATATTGAAGGTGGCGTAGTAGTTGTTTACGAAGCTCAAACAGATGCAACGGGAAATGATCTAGCAAAAATTATGGATCAGTCGATCAGTGTAATTGGCAAGCGTGTTAATGAACTAGGTCTGACAGAACCAATTATCACAAGACAAGGTGATAAAAGAATTAGAATTGAACTTCCAGGTGTAAAGAACATTCAGGAAGCTGTAGACTCAATTGGTAAAACAGCACAGCTTGAGTTTGTGCTTGTTGATCCTGAAAATCAAGCGTCAAGCGGAATGACAAGAGACATGTTCACAGGCGAAGACTTGTTTACAGGTGAACTGGTTAAAGATGCGAGCTATGGTTACTCAGATCAATATGGTCACACTGTAATGCTCGAGATGGATGGCGATGGCAAAGAGCAGTTCAGAGTAGCAACTTTAAAAGCCTCACAAATGGCTGACTATGGTGCTCAAATTGCTATTCTTCTTGATAATGAAGTTATCTCAGCGCCTTATGCGCGTGAACAAATTCCGAATGGGGAAGCGGTAATTAACGGAAACTTCACTCAGGAAGGGGCAGCAAGTCTTGCAGCTTTAATCCGTGGTGGTGCACTTCCAGTGGAACTTGAGGAAATTCAAAGTTCACTAATTGGACCTACATTAGGTAAAAATGCACTTGACTCTGCATTAAACGCAGCACAAGTTGGTTTTGTTCTAGTAATCATATTTATGATTGTTTACTACCGTGTACCAGGATTTGTAGCATCTATGGCGCTTATGCTATATGCTTGCCTTCTCCTATTTACAATGATAGGATTCAGTGCAACACTAACACTTCCAGGCGTGGCAGGTATTGTACTGTCTGTTGGTATGGCGGTTGATGCTAATGTTATTATATTCGAAAGAATTAAAGAAGAGTTAGGAAATGGTAAGACGTTAAGAGCTTCAATTGATTCAGGCTTCTCACGTGCGCTTAAAACGATTGTTGATGCTAATATCACGACGTTTATCGCGGCAGTCGTTCTATTCTACTTTGGGGAAGGTCCGATTAAAGGTTTTGCTGTAACCCTAATGATAGGTATTGTCATTAGTATGATAACTGCTGTTGTTGTTACGAAGTCAATGCTTCGTTCATCAATTGCACTGAAGGCATTTAACAATAAGAAACTGTTTGGAGCAAGGGGGTAATGCAGATGAAAATAGCTCAAAATTATAAAATCTGGTTTGCCATTTCCCTTGTTGTGATCGTTGCAGGTATTGCAGGATCGCTATTCATGGGTCTGAATCTTGGTATCGACTTCACAGGCGGTACAATGATGCAGATTGAAATGGGTGAGACAGTAGAAGTAAAAGAAGTTAAAACAGTGATAGACGAGTTTAATCTAGACCCAGATATTATTCATGCAGGTGCAGAGAAAACAGAAATCATAATTAAGACTAAAGAATCTCTTTCTAATGCAGAAAGAATGGAAATTTTCTCTAAGGTGCAAGCCGAATATAGTCTTAAAACGGATGCATTTATTGGTGCTGAACAGTTTGGCCCAGCTATTGGCGATGAAATCCAGAACAGAGCTCTTATTGCAGTAATACTAGCATCAGTGGGCATGTTCATTTACATCATTTTTCGTTTTGAAATGATTTATGGTGTGTCTTCAATTATTGCCTTAATGCATGATGTGCTTATACTAGTTAGTATTTACGCAATATTCAGAGTGCCCGTGAACTCATCGTTTATAGCCGCAGTTTTAACTATTGTTGGTTACTCGATAAACGATACGATTGTAGTGTTTGACCGTGTGCGTGAAAACGTTAAGAAAATGGAGAAGGCTTCATTTGCTGAGATTGCAAATACAAGTCTGAAACAGACAATTACACGTTCAATCAATACATCGTTAACGACGCTTTTAGTAATTGGATCACTTTATGTTCTAGGCGTTGAGTCAATTAAGGAATTTGCATTCCCTTTAATGGCAGGCGTCCTAGTTGGTACGTATTCATCTATCTTCATTGCAAGTCCAGTATGGGTACTATTTAAGACAGCTCAGAAGAATAAGAATAGAGCGTATCCTGTAAAAGAAGAAATCTAATGTTTGAAGGGGATCTATTAATTTAGATCCCTTTTTTTTAAAAATACTCTTGCATGTATTCAATTTACTTGCTATAATCCTATTAAGTTAATGCCGAAGGGCATTTAATTTTGACCCAATGTACAGAATACTGTATATTGAAAATTGGAGGGGGAATATTTATGGAAAACTTCATTCAGTGGATGGAGAAGCACTTCGTACCAGTTGCTGCAAGAATAGGACAAAACAAATATTTGTCAGCAATTAAAGATGCATTTGTTATTGTTATGCCTCTTATTATTTTAGGCGCAATGGCTGTACTAATCAATTATGTTCAGTTCTCAACTGATATTGCAACATGTCCTTATCAAAGTTTTATGAGAAACATCTTTGGAGAGAACTGGCAATCACTTGGCGGTTTCATCAGTTCATCATCAATGGGTATGCTTTCGATACTGATCACGATTACAGTGGCTTCTCGTATAGCACGCTATAATGGTATTGATGAAGTACAAGCAGGTGTTATTGCCTTATCATCACTTGTAGCAATTACATATGCTGAGAATGGTGGCATTCCAGCAAACTGGGCAGGTGCTCTTGGATTATTTGTAGCAATATTTGTTGCTATTCTAAGTGCCGAGCTATTCACACTTTTACTTAAAAATGAAAAGCTACAAATTAAAATGCCAGAGGGCGTACCACCAGGTGTCGTTAAGTCATTTGCATCTCTAATTCCAATATTTATTACAATTCTAGCATTTGGACTTTTGAGAGTTGGACTTATCGCAGTAGGCATTACAGACATTCACCAGTTCATTTACGATACAATTCAGGGACCATTACGATCCATGACAAGCAACCCAATTACAGCAGTTCTGTTTGCATTCTTTAATGCTCTGCTTTGGTCATTTGGTCTACACGGTGGTAACATTATTTACCCGCTTCGTGCAACACTGTTCATGGAGTCAACGACAGCAAACATTGAAGCGTTCCAAACAGGTCAACCAATTGAATACATTCTGACTATGCCTTTCTTTGACAACTTTGTTTACATGGGTGGTGCTGGTGCAACACTTTGTCTTGTTATTGCAGTTCTTGCATTTAGTAAAAGAAAAGATTATAAAATGGTTGGTAAACTGGCATTTACGCCATGTGTGTTCAATATTAATGAACCGCTTATGTTTGGTCTACCTGTAGTACTTAATCCACTGCTTATTATTCCATTTATAATAACACCAGTGGTTCTAGCATTAACAACTTATGGAGCAATGGCATCGGGAATTGTACCGAAAACGATTGCTATGGTACCGTGGACAACACCACCAGTAATTAGTGGCTACTTAGCAACAGGGTCAATTATGGGTGCGGTTCTTCAAATTGTTAACCTTGCTTTAGGATTAATGATATATACACCATTCATTGTACTCGCTAACAGATATTCAACAGATAAAGCAGATGAAACTAATACAGTTGAAAAAGCTGTTTAGTATATATTGATGATTAGGTTCATCGATTAATTTACTCCCTTGCTATTTTAGCAAGGGAGTCCCCTATGTTAAGATAGAATTGCCTAATGTACAGAATACTGTATAATGGAAGAGGTAGAAGGAGGCCAGTATGGTCAGATATGTAGAGAGACTGAATCTCATGCTGGAAACCAATTTAATAGATACGTCCATCAACAAGAAAGCAGTACTATTTGGAGAAAAGATGATGGACTTGTATCAATGTGATTGGTCCATGGATACGGTTGATATGTTTGCATCGCACATGGCGATGGCAATAAAGAGAGTTCGTCTGGATGAGGCACATCAAAATGCTGATGAGTCATTTGAGAAGGAACTTGTAAACTGTAAAGAAATTGTTGCTACAGTGAGTAGAGAATTTAGACTATTAATGGAGCCTTATGAGGTCACACATGCAGAGTGTCTCATGGCGTCAATGTACATAAAAATGATTACTGGGGAGGACGCTAAGTGAAAATAGCTATAGCTGGACTTAAAAGAGATTTATTAGAAGAAGTTGTGAAGGCATCATCTGATGGAAGAGTCACTATAATACCTACAACAGACATTGAAGCGGCACAGTATATTGCGACAGGTCAAGCAGATGCTTATATTGGAGCCTGTAACAGTGGAAGTGGCGCAGCTTTATCCATGTTAATTGGTATGCTTGGTTCAAAAAAGTGTAAGACAGTTGCTGGAGCAGGTGAGCCAGTTGACAATAATGTTATAAAAAATGCTGTTAGTGAAGGACGAGTTGCATTTGGTGTTGCGATTGAAAGTATCAATGATGCCGTGCCGCAGTTAGTAAAAGCATTATTGGAGAAATAACATGCAATTAATTGTATACGTTTTACTTGGAGCCCTTGCGACAAGTGCTTCATCATTTGGTTTGGGTGTATTCCATGACGGTATTCGTCCACTTTTATCTGAAACCTCACGTGGTGACATTGATCCAATACAACTTAGAAAAGAAGCATGGAAACTCAGTAGACCTTTTATTATGACAATGGGAATTGTGTACTTCCTAGCGACTGGAGTCTTGAACCCATGGTTTGTATTCCTTTTGACAGACTTTATAGGTGTATCAGTGTACCGAAAGTGGTATGCACCAATACTTGGGGCTTTATTAGGGTCATGTATTTGGAAGATTCAAATGGCTTATGGTGTATATTACTCGTCAATGAGATATCTACCTGATGTAGCCCGAGTGACGGGGATGACAGTACTTGCATCAACTTTGATTATTCTCCCGTTGGCACTGTATAAATGGCGAAAAAATAACATAGGTTTAAGACTTGATAAAAGCCAAGTTAATGAAAATATAGAACGTTTCTTAAAGCTGCCAAAGAATGAATATGATAAAAAACAAAAAATGGTGGTTGTTATTTGCGGGAATCGGTTCGTTACTTGCGGTTTCAGCACACCACGGATGGTTGTTTGGATCAGAAGTTACGGCACTGGCTTCAACAATAGTACCCGAAGGCTCTTATGTACTCTATATATGTATTGCATTATTTGAGCTGCTTAGAGCATTAGGATACATGCCAATGATTGCTCGATGGGAACAATGACTGGGGTGTACTCAGTAACAGGTCTTCTGTTGCCCTATGTTGTGGGATATGTTTCACCGTCACCACTGTTCGCACTGGTTGCTGGTGGAACTGTATCATCAGTATCCTTCTTAATGATCCCACGAATATTTGCTTTTATTAACGGTTGGACGACAATTAGAACGTTTTGTGATCAATTACGTACAACTTACACAGAAATTGTTGAAAAAGCACTGGTTATTGGGGTTGTTCTTGGTGTTGTAATGACATTAAATCCATTTGTAATTGGATCAGTAGCAGGTATAGCTCTGATCGGATATTTGAGAAAGTGGCTAATAATTGGAATTTCTAAACCTATACTGATTACTGTAATTGGAACCTTGTTTGCTGAATTAGTTATTTGGGTTATTTAGGAGAATAGAATGATTCATACAGTATGCGGTGAAATAAGTCGGAAAGATCTCGGATTTACATATTGTCATGAACACTTGGTTATGGATCTTAGGCACGTGCGAAACGACAGCGATTCCATGCTTTATCCATCTGATGAATTAATGAAAGAACTGCATGATGTAAAACAAATGGGCTTATCAACTATTGTTGAAGTTTCAAACTATGGCATGGGTCGAAATGCCTTACATCTAAAGAAAATATCAGAGGAGACAGGCGTTCAGATTGTTGCTAGTACAGGATTTTATCAGTCTAAGTATCATCCTAAGTGGTTAAAAGAAGCAACTATTGCAGAAGTTGAAGAATACCTGTTAAATGAGTGGCGTAATGGACTAGACAATACGCATGTTAAGCCAGGGATTATTGCTGAAATTGGCACGAGTCTCAATAAAATTACAGAAACTGAGCGTAAGGTAATGCTAGCCGCATCAAAAGTACATGGAAGTACTGGGCTTGGTATTAGTACACATACTGAAATGGGAACAATGGCAATGGATCAAGTTCGCTTACTGCTTGGATCGGGTGTTGATCCGAGTCGACTGGTGATTGGGCACATGGATCTGCAGGAAAACATAGATATACATTTGAATGTCTTAAAAAGTGGGGCAACAGTTGCCTTTGACACCATAGGAAAGCAAGGGTATAGAAACGATACCGATAGAGTAAGTCATATATTGAGGCTACTCGACAAAGGGTTTGAAAGCCAGATTGTTTTGTCTCAAGACGTGACACGACAAAGCCATTTGAAAACGAATGGGGGTATTGGATTTACATATCTCATAGATGTTTTTATATCTAGATTGAAGGCAAATGGTGTACCTGGAAGTTTAATACGGAAAATGACAAGTGAGAATATGGGAAGGATACTTGATGTACCAAAACATGGGTGATTTATATGAAGTATAAACATGAACTAATGAGTAAAAATGGTTTAACGATTATGATGATGGCTCGAGACCTACTGGGTGAAAGCATTGGTTCGAAAATGAAAACCGTTGCCGAATATCAAGAACAAACTCAGATGGGTAGAGGGACTATTCAGCAGGCACTAAAATTTCTTCAGCAAAACGAAGCAATTTCTATTACTTCACGAGGACATTTAGGTACAATCATAACTGATATTGACGAAAAAAAGTTATGGGAAATTGCTGACCTTGGCAACGTGATGGGCGTTATGCCTTTACCGTATACAAAACGTTATGAAGGACTTGCTACTGGAATCTATAACGCCTTTGAAAGTGCCGAGCTTCCATTTAGTATGGCATTTATGCGTGGTGCATCGAGAAGACTTGAAGGCCTCCTCGATGGTAAATACAATTTTATAGTTGTGTCATCGTTAACCGCTCATGAGTTTATGAATGAGCATGAATCACTTGCAGTTATTCATAGATTTTCTCATGAAACTTATGTTGATGAACACGTATTGATAACTGGTTCAAATCATAAAACAATAGAAGATGGTATGAAGGTTGCAATGGATGAGAGCTCACGCGACCATGTACGCTTAACAAAAGCAATTTGTGTGAACAAGTCCGTTGAATTTGTTAATATGCCATATAATCAAATATTAAATAGATTGGAATTGAAGGAAATTGATGCTGCGGTTTGGAATGGTGATGAGCTCAAAGAGATGGATCTTAAACTCAACATACATTCTATTAATGATCCTATTGTTAAGGACATGAACAGAGCAGTCATTCTTTCAACAAAGGATTCAGGCATTGGAGGTATCCTCAGTCGTTGTCTTTGCTTTACTGATATAGAAAAGACTCAAAAGGCGGTTATGGAGAACTTGATAATGCCGACTTATTAAGGAGTGATCCAGTGTTTTTTGGAAAGTACAATCGCTCGGAACAGGGAGCTGATTGAAGTTGCATTTAATGCACATCGTAATCAGATTTTAGGTCCAAACACATATGTGATCGATATGGATGCTGTTGTCGAGAATGCGAAGAAACTAAAAAAAGAAGCAGATAAACAGGGGTTGTCGTTATATATGATGACAAAACAATTCGGTCGAAACCCTGAGATTGCAAAACAGGTTGCACGTGTTGGAATCAACAAAGCTGTAGCGGTAGATCCTTGGGAGGCACTTCATTTGAATCATCATGGCATTGAACTTGGTCATGTGGGTCATCTTGTTCAAATCCCTACGAAATTACTAAGCCAAGTAGTTAAGTGTAAACCCGAAGTCATCACAGTTTTTACTGTTGAAATGGCAAAAGAGATTAATCAAATAGCGTTAAAACTTGGGCACGTTCAAAAGATTATACTAAAAGTATATGAAAATGGCGATGTGCTCTATGAAGGCCAAAGTGGTGGTGTATCTTTAACTGAAATATCAAGTTTTACTGACGCTGTCAGAAAATGTGATAATATTAAACTCGTTGGAGTCACAGCGTTTCCAAGTTTACTGTACAATGAGGATTCGCAGAGTGTTGAGCCCACAGAAAATGCGGGTACAGTTTTAAAGGCTAAAGAAATATTAACAGAATTAGGAATAGACATAGAACACGTGAATTTACCCAGTTTGACATGTTGCGAAAGTATTTCACTCCTATCTGAGCTTGGAGCAACACATGGTGAACCTGGACATGCTCTAACTGGAACAACACCTTCACATGCAGATGGAAGTGGTTCAGAGATTCCAGCAATGGTTTACTTGAGTGAAGTATCACATTGTGATGCAGAAAAGATTTATACATATGGCGGAGGCTTTTACTCAAGATCGAGAATGTCAAAAGCGCTTGTTGGAAATACGTATAATGAGTTTCTAAACTCTAGATATGAAGTTATTTTGAGTTCAGCAGAATCGATTGACTACTATGGAGCATTAAAACAGAGTGAAGGTCATGTAAAAAAAAGGCGACACCGTTGTTTATGCATTTAGGACTCAAATCTTTGTAACCAGAAGCAGGGTTGCCCTCGTGGAAGGCATTTCTCGTAAATCGCCTAAGCTAGTTGGCATTTATGATGCACTTGGAAATTTAATCGATCCGGCGGAGGTTGTCTTATGAAGACCGGGCGTTGTATGCTTATCGTTTTAGATTCCTTAGGGGCTGGTGCTATGGCTGATTGTGCAGACCAAAGACCACAAGATGAAAATGCCAACACGTTAAGAAGTGTACTCAAATACATTGGAAAAACAGACCTACCAGTCTTATCGCAACTTGGGTTAAGGCATATAAATGCTCAGGTAGATTCGGAATGTCTTGGTCATTACGGAAGAGTTAAGTTACAACATGAAGGTGCGGACAGTTATCTCGGTCATCAGGAAATTATGGGGTCTAAGGTAAAAAAAACCAATAATCCAGCCTTTCTCACAACATATTAATACTATAGCAGAACATTTAATGGGGCATGGTTTTCATGTAGAGTTCCCTGAACCGGAGTTCCCCTATCTGGTCGTAGATGGATGCATTGTGGTTGCAGATAATGTTGAAACTGAGTATGGCCAAGTTTATAATGTGACGGGTGCAACCTCAGAAGTTGGATTCGAAGTTATAGAGAATGTTGGAAGATGTGTTCGAGAAGTGGCAGGGGTGAATCGAGTTATTGCCCTAGGTGGAAGTGAAACTAACAAATACAGAATATTCAGAAGTCTCAGGAAAACCTCTGAAGGTGCTGTGGGTGTTGACTGTCCGAATTCAGGTGTATACTTAGACAACTATCAAGTTGTACATCTTGGTTACGGTATTGATCCTTCCGAACAGGCTGGTACGCTAATAACCAAAGCGGGGTACGATGTTCATCTTATTGGCAAAATGCAGGATGTTGTGCGTGTAGATGGTGCTACTAGAAAACCAAGTGTTGAAACAGAACTTGTTATGAAGTCAGTTCTTGAAAGCATGAATACAATTGAGAGCGGTCTAGTTGCAGCAACAGTCCAGGAAACCGACTTAGCAGGACATGCACAAAATGTTGAACTATATGCGAAAACCCTATCAATTGTAGATAGGTATTTAGAGAGAATTGTAGAAGAAATGCAACCTGAGGATCTTCTGATACTTACAGCAGACCATGGCAATGACCCATTAATAGGTCACAGTCAACATACTAGGGAAGAAACTATTTTGATCGTTTACCAAAAAAATAGGACCGGAAAGCAGTTGGAAACTCGAGAAACATTGGCTGATATAGGAGCAACAATAACTGATTATTTTGGTGTTCGTGAAACAGAAGGTGGAACGAGCTTTATAAATGATCTAAATAGACAATAAAATTATCAAGAATTGAAGCTGGCATGCGATTGCCAGCTTTTTTCTATTTATTCTATACAATTCGAACTAAACTAAAGAAAGTTTGTCGAAAACGTGCTAAAAGGGCAAAATATTACCTTATAGTTATAAAAAACTGAAATTAACTTGATCTTAAACTGACATTTTTGTGGCTTTCGTTATATAATGATGACTAGGAGGTCAGGGGATGAAATATATAAGTCGTTTAAGAATACGTACTGTCCTATTGGTTGGTATTGCATTCATGGTTGTGTTAATTGGGTATTTGGGATTTGTTTCATTTAATGGTATTAAAGGTTTGGCTTCAGAGTCAGTTCCTATTTTACACGAAAATGAACAACTAATGAAAACAGCGCTTGACATGCGAAGAGCAGAAAAAGATTTTCTTTTGTATGATTTAAAGAATCCTGATTTCTATGAGGTAAACTCAAGTCAGAATTTAGATCAGTTCAAAAGAAACTACGAAAAAGCCCTTGGTATTATCGACAGTATTGAAGAAAAGAATAGTAGAATGAACATTCTTGAACAAGAGCAAATTGACGAGTCTCGTCAACTTCTCCAAAGTAATCATTCGGCTTTTCTGCAGCTTGTTGATCTTTACAAACAAAAAGGCTTTAAAGATTTTGGCTTAGTCGGGGAACTGAGAGCGAGTATTCATGAGGTTGAAGAAAAACTTGGCACTTTAGAAAACAATTTCGAGTTTGAAGCAGAAAAATTACAGCTTCGAAGAAATGAAAAGGATTATTTTTTAAGAAATGATTCTGAGTACATTGATAAGTTTGCTACAAATATCGAAGTTTTCAAAAGGGCTATTGACAGTTCTGAAATCGATGCAGACGTGAAATCAGCACTAAAAACAGATTTGAATAGTTATGAAAAGAAGTTCCAAGAAATTTCAGAACTAGATGAGGAAATTGGCAGAACGGGTAGTCAAGGAAAGATTGGAACTTACAATGCGTCTTCTATGCATTTGTTAGGTGTGCTTGAATTGAGCAATAGAACAATAGCTGAAAGTGTAAATGACGAATCAAAGATGTTAGAAGAAAAAATTAGTTTTACCACTGTATTGGTAATAGTACTTTCTATTTTTATTGGATTAGCTATTCCAGTACTTGTTTTAAAACCAATTAAGAACACAAATTCGGTTGTTGCAGAGCTTTCTCAAGGTGAGGGTGACTTAACAATCCAAATGAGTGAAAGCAAAAATGAAATGGGTACGCTAAGAAAAAACATTAACTTATTCATTTCTAAAATACGAGGTATTGTGGTTAATGTAAAAGACAGCGCAGAACATGTTGCTTCATCATCAGAAGAACTTAATAGAGCTGTTACAGATGCAAACAAGAACATTGAATTGATTTCTCAAGAAGTTCAGAGTATTACAAGTGAAATTGAACACAATTCAAGTGTGGTTGAAGAAGTTTCTGCATCAGTACAGGAAATGGCACAAAGTGCTTCAGATGTTGGTGAAGATGCGAATGTCCTGTTAGCAGGTGCTAGAGAAGTAACTGAAGCTGTTCAAATAGGATCTGTAGATCTTGACGCAGTATCTGTTGCAGTTGATCAAGTTAAAGAAAACTCTAAAGAAGTTACTGAAGAAATTGACAAACTTGAATCATACTCAAATGAGATTGATTCAATTGTTGGTCTGATTTCTGGTATTTCAGAGCAAACCAACTTACTCGCTCTTAATGCAAGTATTGAAGCCGCTCGTGCTGGTGAGCATGGTAGAGGCTTTGCAGTAGTTGCAGAAGAGGTAAGAAAACTTGCTGAGGAAAGTGGCAAGTCGACTGTTCAAATTTCAAACCTAGTTGGAATGATTAGACACATGGTTGGAAAGACGAAAGAGAGTATCCAAAACGAAGCTGCTCAGATAGATAAAAGTGTTGAAATGACGAAAGAAGCAAATGAAGCATTTAAAGGCATCATTGATAAAGTGAGCAACATGGAAAGTCGAATTGGACATATTGCAGAGTTAACAGAAAGACAAACCACTGTTAATGATCAGATTGCGACTGCCATGGATGAAGTTGCAAAGACAACGACTAACAATGCCGCGTCTGCAAGAGAAATTAGTAGTAACGTTGAAAACCAGGTGGCTATCTTTGAAGAGGTTGGCGCATCGCTTGAAGAACTTCATCGAATTGCTGAGAATCTTGAAGAAGAAACGGATCGATTTAAAGTGTAAAAGTTATTAATAACATAAGTAATCCTATTAGTCCGTGAGTTTTCACGGACTTTTTTATTTGAATAATCAACTCAGGCCAGTGGTATGAGCAAATTTCTGGTATAATTATAATGGTCAGAGTCAAGAACTCTGATAGAATAGGGAGGCGACATATGAAAGCGACATTTATTTTATCCTTGGTAATGGCAATATTAATTGCAATATTTGCACTGCTTAATGGCACTACTGTTCCGGTGAATTTTGGATTTGCAAATTTGGAATCCTCACTCGCACTTGTTATTCTTGTTTCAGTAGCTATAGGCGCAGTGATTATTTACCTAATAGATGTTGTTGGCAAATTCAAGAGCACTCGCAGAATTAAGGAATTAGAGAAAAAGGTCACTCAACTGGAAAAGGAAATTGATGAAAAAGCATCAATCATATCAAAGCTTTCTCAGGTTGAGTCAAAACCAGCTCAAGATGCTCAGAAGCCAGGACAATCTACAGAATCTAAACTAGATTTACAAAAGGAAAATTAAAACTCAAATTGAGTTAGACAAGGTGATTTGATTGAATATATTTGAAAAAATCTGGAGCAGTCGGACATCAGAAATTGACACGACGGGGATAACAGAATCTCTTGAAGTCAGTCCGCTAATTGCTAAGATACTAGCATCAAGAGGTATAACAGAAGTAAATGATGCAAAGAAATTTCTATATTCAACTATTAGGGATCTTTATGATCCCTTTTTACTTGAAGGAATGGAAGTTTCGGTAGCTAGAATAAAACGTGCTATGGAGTACGGAGAGCAAATTGTTATATATGGAGATTATGACGTTGATGGCATTACCTCTATATCAATTCTTATGAAGTACTTTAAACATGTTAATTATCCAGTTCAGTTCTATATTCCCAATAGACTTGAAGAAGGCTATGGTGTTAATGAAGATGCGGTAATGAGAATTGCAGAAGACGGTACGGATCTACTTGTAACAGTTGACTGTGGTATTACATCAGTACATGAGGCAAAAGTTGCAAAAGAGATCGGACTCGATTTAATTATTACCGACCATCATGAATGCCAATCGGAATTGCCAGATTGTTTTGCGATTATAAACCCAAAACAAGAAAGTTGTAGTTACCCTTATGACATGCTTGCTGGTGTAGGTATCTCATTTAAGTTGGTTCAAGGGCTAATGGGTGATGATTTCTTTGATTTTGTTGATGAAATAATCGACATAGCAGCTCTGGGAACTGTAGCAGACGTCGCACCAGTTTCTGATGAAAATAGAATTATTACTAAATTTGGTCTAGAGAAGTTAAACCATACAAGCAACCTTGGTTTGAAAGCTCTTATTGAGGTTGCGGGTGTTGAAGGAAAAGACCTTAATACAGGACACATTGGGTTTACCTTGGCTCCTAGAATCAATGCGGCTGGTAGAATTGGAACACCTCATTTGGGCGTTGAACTTCTCACAACGGATAATTCTGCTAGAGCACACGAATTAGCCAACGAACTGAACAGTCTTAATGAACAAAGACAAGCAATCGAAAAAAGAAATTCTCGAAGAAGCCCAGACCTATATAGACGGTCATGTAAACATTGATAAAGAACTTGTGATCGTTGTCAAAGGCTACGGATGGCATACTGGCATTATTGGAATTGTTGCATCTAGAATTGCTGAAAAATATTATAGACCAACTGTGATTCTAAACATAGAGGATGGTGTCGCAAAAGGGTCTGCTAGAAGTGTAGGACATTTCAGTATATTCGATGCGATGTCGAATTGTAAGGACCTATTCACAAAATTTGGAGGTCATGAACAGGCTGCTGGTGTATCTATGCCAGAAGAAAATGTCACTGCATTTACACAGCGCGTAAATGACTTTGCCAAAAACATTTTAACAGAAAGAGACTTAATACCAGTCTTAAAAGTTGACGGACATATACTTGGAAGAGATGTTAGTTACAAGTTAATTGATGAACTTGAACTTTTAGAACCATTTGGTCTGTCCAATCCAAAACCTCAATTTGTTATTGAGGACCTTCAAGTTGATAAGGTTATGATGATCGGCAAAGAAAAGAATCATTTAAAAAATGATTGTACATGATCAAAATAGAGTTTTTGACAGTCTGTGTTTTGGTTGTGAGGACAAGTATGGCTTTGTACAAACGCGCGATACCGTAAATATGGTTGCAGGACTTGATCGAAATAGCTTTAGAGGCGTAGAAACAATCCAGCTCATGATTAAAGATGTGAGAAAGTATAATGTGTATACTCCTTCTTACAATCAGTTAAGAATGTCTTATGATGTTTCTGCTGCTAAGTATTTAGAGCATATAGCTAAAGCGGGCATTCCTGAGAAATCTGTTCATTTTAGAGCGTTTACTCAATTGCCTGAGCAAGGTAAAACACTTGTTGTTGTTGAGTCCTCTTCAGACTTGTATGATTTTATTAAGCGTTTCCATGATAGGCTTGATTATAAGTATAATATGCATTTTAACAGTGTTGTGACTCCTTCTGACTTTGATCTTTTGGTTCACCCAATTGATCTAATCGAAACAGTTAAAACTTATGACAACCTATGTGTGTATAAAGCAGAAACTGTTATAGATAATATTGAACGAGTAAAAGACGAAATTATACCAGAACGTGAAGCACTTGTCACATTATACAAAGCATTAATGAAAGAAACCACTTTAGAGGGTTCGATTGAATCAGTAGCAAAAGATTTAAAAATTAAGTCTGGGACAATGGTTATGTCAGGTTTGATTCTAAATGACTTGAAATTGATCGATTTTTCCATAGAAAAAGATAGAGTTAAGTGTGAGATGTTACCAAAGCCGAAGACGAAAATAGATATTTTTGAAGCTGAGATCTTTAAAAACTTGCAAAAATTTAGAAATACAAAATTTGAAGAACTTGTTCAGATAGAATATTCGACATAAATACGGATATAAAATAGGATGTTGTTAAAAATGTTTCTTTAACTTATAAAGGAAATTTGATAAAATAGTTAGGTCAGAGGCTTGAAAAGGACAAGAAGCCTCTCATTTGAACATAAGGTGAACGGGGAGGTTACAAATGGATTTAAAATCCAAAATTCGCGTTGTGGAGAATTTCCCAATCGAAGGAATCAGTTTTAAAGATGTAACAACACTACTTCAAGATGGTGAAGCATATGCGTATGCAGTTGATCAGATGATAGATTCTGTGAGAAATGTTGATTTTGACATTATTGTTGGCCCAGAGGCAAGAGGCTTTCTTGTTGGTGCACCAATGGCTATTGCAATGAAAAAATCTTTTGTACCTGTAAGAAAACCAGGCAAACTTCCTTACGAAACTGCTAAATACTCATATGAACTTGAGTATGGTTCAGACACTTTGGAAATTCATGCTGATGCAATTACTAAAGGATCAAAGGTTCTTATTGCAGACGACTTACTAGCAACTGGCGGCACTGTTGGTGCTGTAAAAACACTTGTTGAGCAAATGGGTGGAGAAGTTGTAGGCGCTGTATTTTTAATGGAGTTAGACTTCCTAGATGGTCGTAAAGCGTTAGGTAGTACTGATGTCTTTAGTTTAATTCATTACGCTGACTAAATGTCTAAATCGAACTAAACAATATGATTTGCAATGAGCATTGATTGGATAATTTCCATTCAATGCTCTTTTTGTTTCTAAATTTAACTTGTTCAGAATATTATGAAAACGTTTCTAATTACATCTTTCATTGAGGCTGATACCGATTTGGTATATAATAAGAATAATTCAGAAAAACAGGTTTCGAAATAGTTACAGATAGAAGTTTTTTTTATACGTAAAATCGAACCGTTTAACCCTCTGCTGGGTCTAGCTGAAAATGTCTGACATGATGAAACAGGTGATGATATGAATCTCGAATCATATATGCTTCGACTGGAGCAACACTTGCCCAATATAGACCTTGCACCGATTGTTAAAGCATATCACTATGCGGAAAATGCGCACCGGGGTCAATATAGAAAGTCCGGAGAACCATACTTTATCCATCCAATGGAAGTATCAATTATTCTTGCTGAACTAGAAATGGATTCAACAACGATAATCTCAGGGCTTCTTCATGACGTTGTAGAAGATACAGAGTATACACTGGACGATATAGAAAGAGAATTTGGTCCAGAGGTGTCTCTATTAGTCGACGGCGTTACGAAGTTAGGGCAGATCCACTACGAATCAAAGCAAGAAGCACAAGCTGAAAACTTAAGAAAGATGTTCCTTGCCATGGCTCAGGACATCCGAGTAATACTAATTAAACTTGCTGACCGTGTTCACAACATGAGAACGCTTAAGTATATGGCCGACCATAAGAAGCGTGAAAAGGCATCTGAATCTCTTGAGATTTATGCGCCGATTGCGCACCGACTGGGTATTTCTAAGATGAAATGGGAGCTTGAAGATCTAGCTTTGCTATATCTTGATCCTCAAGGCTATTACGAACTTGTTAGTAAAGTTGATAAGAAAAGAGCAGAAAGAGAAGCAATCATCAACAATGTAATAGATGTGCTTGAAAGTAGTCTAGGGGAAGTGGACATTGAATGTGATATCTATGGTCGCCCTAAGAACTTTTACAGCATTTATAAGAAAATGAAGCACCAGCAGAAAGAGTTCGATGAAATATATGATCTGACTGCTATTCGTGTGCTCGTTGAGAATATCAAAGACTGTTACGGTGCTTTAGGTGTGGTTCATACGAAATGGAAGCCAATTCCTGGACGGTTTAAGGATTACATCGCAATGCCAAAACAGAATATGTACCAGTCACTTCATACAACAGTTATTGGTGACGGCGGGGAACCATTTGAAATTCAGATTAGGACATTAGAGATGCATCGTGTCGCTGAATATGGTATTGCTGCTCACTGGAAATATAAAGAAGGCAAGACGTCCTTCCAAGCTGCTGCGGCAGGTCAAATGGATGAAAAATTAACTTGGCTTCGTCAAATGATGGAATGGCAAAGAGATTTGGAGACTCCAGAGGAGTTTATTCAGTCTCTAAAAATAGATTTGTTTAACAATCAGGTCTATGTCTTTACGCCAAAGGGTCAGGTATTTGAACTGCCTGTAGGCTCAACGCCAGTTGACTTTGCGTACAAGATCCACTCCGAAGTTGGTAACAAGTGTATTGGTGCGAAGGTGAATAACCGTATTGTACCATTAAACTTCCAGCTTAAAACAGGACAGATTGTTGAAGTTTTAACATCTAAGTCATCAAATGGACCTTCAAGAGACTGGCTTAAGTTTGTGAAGTCAACACAGGCAAAAAACAAAATTAAGCACTGGTTCAAGAAAGAACGTAGAGAAGAGAACATTACAAATGGTCGTGATATGCTCGAAAGAGAAATCAGACGAAATGGTTTTGCTTGGAAAGACCTCATGAAAACTGAGTGGGTTGATCCAATTCTTAAGCGTCTTTCTATGAAAGATTTAGACGATTTATATGCTGCACTTGGTTATGGTGGTATCATGTTAAGTCAGTTTATACCAAAACTTCGTGAGCAATATAGAAATGAACAGAATAAACATAATGAACCTGAACCTGATATAAAGGAAATTGTTTCTAAGCCTAAATCTCATGAAGAAAAAGCAAGAAGAGAAAAAAGCACTGAAGGTGTTATTGTTAAAGGTGTTGACAATGTTCCAGTTCGCTTTGGGCGTTGCTGTAACCCTGTTCCAGGTGACGATATTATTGGATATGTCACGAGGGGGAGAGGTGTAACAATTCATAGGTCTGACTGTATGAACTTTGAGAAAACAGATGATTCTAAAAATCGTTTTATTGAAGTCGAGTGGGATCAGGAAAAGCCAACAACATATGCAACAGAAGTTCAAATTATTGCACCTGATAGAAAAGGCCTTCTTTCAGAAGTGACTCTTCTAATTACAGATACTGCACTTATGGTAACAGGTGTTAATGCTAAATTGACTAAAAATGAAATTGCTGTTATTAATTTAACTGTAGAAGTAACGAATCAGGACGAATTAAATAAGCTGATTTCTAAAATTAAGAATATGCCTGGAGTAATAGATGTAAAGCGTATTATTTCATAGACAATTTAAAAATCTTACAGCAACCGTTTACTTTCGAGTGGACGGTTGTCATTCAGTAGGGGGTAAAAATATGAGAGCGGTTATTCAAAGAGTGACTAGGTCTAGTGTCACTGTTGATGAAAACACAGTTGGTGAAATTGGCAAAGGGCTAATGGTTCTGATTGGTGTCGAACACGAAGACGATAACAATGATGTGAACTGGCTAGTAGATAAAATCATAAATCTTCGTATATTTGAAGATGCAGATGGAAAAATGAATGAATCATTACTAGATGTGGGTGGAGACTTGCTGGCAGTTTCACAGTTTACGTTAATGGGTGACTGTCGAAAAGGCAGAAGACCAAGCTTTTCAAATGCTGCAAGGCCAGAAGGTGCAAACAAGCTATACGAGGATTTCGTATCGTTGGCAAGAGAAAAAAGGCGTCAATGTTGAAACAGGACAATTTCAAGCTCATATGATGGTAGATATCTTAAATGATGGTCCAGTAACTTTATTGGTGGATAGTAAAAGATTGTTTTAATATGGTCTCAGGAGGAAATGCAAATGATTATGCTTAAATTACCGCTTGGAATATATGCGGCTAACTGTTATATTTTAGGGTGTCCTGAAACGAAAAAAGCATGTGTTATTGATCCAGGTGGCGAACATCAAAAAATAATGGATGCCTTAAAGCTTCATGACTTAACCCTTGAAGTGATTGTACTAACACATGGTCATATGGATCACATTGGTGGACTGGGTGACTTAGCAAAGGTAACAGGTGCTTCAATAGCCATTCATGAAGATGATCAGGAAATGCTGGAAGATCCACGTATTAACCTATCAAACTCAATGGGTGGAGGTGCCATTTCGCTTAAAGCAGATAGACTTCTAAAACATGACGACAGAGTTAAGTTTGGAAATCTGCGCTTAAAAGTAATCCACACGCCAGGGCATACAAAAGGTAGCATTTGCTTAAAGGTTGGCGAAGATTTGTTTACAGGCGACACATTATTCCTTCGTTCTGTAGGAAGAACGGATTTAGCAGGTGGAGATCAAAACGCGCTGACTCAATCTATTAAAAAGAAGCTCTATAAACTACCAGAGAATACAACAGTTTATCCTGGTCATGGGCCAGAATCCAATATTGGTTTTGAAAAGAAAAGCAATATGGTTATTCGTGCATAGTTAAATAATGATTTTTAATATAGGGATTTCGTCAATATAAAGACGAAATCCCTTTTTGCTTTCGTGTTCGAAAATGGGGTATAAAAGTAAAAGAGTTACCATGTGTGCAAAGAGGTTTGGGTCAGGAAGGGGAGTGTTTTCAATGACCAGACAACGTAGTCTGGCACTATTTGTTGTGGTACTTTTACTCGCTGCACTTGCAGCACCTGTTTATGCAGCTCCAAGTATCTCGGTCTCTGATATGAGTCCGGAACCTGGAGAACCTATTTCGTTCAGTGTTAGCGGAGCACCAACTGGAAACAATGCTTGGGTGGGGATTTTTCCAAATGATCCAAGTGCGTCTTGGTGGAATACAAACTGGGATGAAGCCGATATTGCCTATCATTACTTTAGAAATATGAGCGGTTCAGCAGAATTTAATGTACCTTATAAAGAAGGCGACTATGTTATTGGAGTATTTTCAGAAGATGCTTCAAATGACATTCCAATTGCAACAAGTGGTGTTATTCAAGTTAGATTCCTGGATTCAAGCATTAATGTTTCATCAACATCAATTGAACCAGGTGAAACAATTTCGTTTACTTATACAAACCCACCACGCTCGAATACAGCATGGATCGGGCTGTTCCCTTATGATCCAAATGCAAGTTGGTGGAATACCAATTGGGACGAAGCCGACATTTCATATCACTATTTTAGAAATGTAGCCAATATGACAGAAGAGTTTACACTGCCATATGAAGAGGGACAGTATATAGTAGCTATGTTTGTTGAGGACCAAGGGAATGACTTGCCTCATGCCCAGAGCCAGATAATAAATGTTGGGTTTAGTCAGCCGAGTATCAGTGTGTCGACTGTGTCTGCTCAACCTGGACAAGAGCTTTCGTTTTCATATACAAATCCGCCATCTGCGAACACAGCATGGATCGCATTATTCCCATATGACACCAATGCTGATTGGTGGGGTTCAAATTGGGACGACGCTGACATAACATATCAATACTTGCGCAATATAACCAATCAAGCAAGTACGTTTACAATGCCAAATGAACCAGGAAGCTACATTATAGGTATATTCACAGAAGATCTAACAAATGATATTCCTATTGCAAAAAGTGACGTTATTACAGTGGGTTCAGGAGGTGGAGCAATAGAACAGCCTGTTTACACTGAAACACCAGTTATGACTGACACAGTGGCAACTGGTGAAGAAGAAGTTATTCTTCAGGTGACAAATATTGCTGGTGTGTCAAATAATCCAACTGTGGCAACAACCTTTACGATTGATGCACCATACATTATCACTTATCTTCACACGTATCACTATTTCAATAATAATACGCCAGCGGGGACAATAGGTTTAAGGTCTTCAAATGGCACAGTTTATGGGCCGTGGCAATCTGAAGGAACGCCTGGCCAAGGCGGTGTAGCGAATGCCGATTGGCATGTTTACACCTATCAGGAAATTCCAGCGGGAACGTATACTATAGTTGACTCAAACCCAGCAACTTGGTCACATAATTCTGGGTCAGGCGGTGTAGGATTTGCCACTGTCAAGGGTATCAGAGTGGGATCAGGATCTGAAGGGACACTATCTGGCAGTGTTGTCGACATTGATGAGATCATGGCAAAGTCAGGTGTTATGGTGAACATCTACTACAATGGCTATCTTGTTAATACAGCATATACAGATGCAAACGGAGAGTACTCAATGACAGCATTAAGTGGATACTATCTTTTAGAGTTTGTGTATGATGGATATTCAACAACACTCTATGAGGATGTGCCAATATATATGAATGACATTGTTTACTTTGACCATATCTTAACGTATCCATATCAATAACAATGAAGCTATGCAAACATAAAGACCTCGGAAATAAGTAATTTCCGAGGTCTATATTAATGTAAAGAAAAGTTCTATGCTGTTTCTTTCTTTTTTCTGTCCAGTAGCCAGGCACTGACAAGGGCGGTAAATGGTACTGTAAGAATAACGCCTATGCTGCCAGAAAGACCCTGAATAACTTCAATAGAAATGAATGGCATATTGATCATTTGCCTATAGTCCATCTGGTATCCCCAAATGAGTAATATCAGTGACAAAGATCCACCAGCAAATGCAAGTATTAGTGTGTTTGCCATTGTTCCCATTATATCTCGTCCAACAACTAAACCAGATTTCATGAGCTCTTTCATAGTAATGTCTGGATTGTTTGTATAGATCTCCTGCATTGATGAAGCAATAGACATGGAAACATCCATTACGGCTCCAAGTGAAGCAATGAGTATAGATGCAAACATGAGACCGTGAATTTGTATTTGGTAGTCTTGCGCAATATATATAAGCTGTTCGCCTTTATCCATGTTCATTCCAGACAAGTTAACAAAATTACTGAATACATACGATAAAAGACCAGCACATGTAATACCTATTAAGGTCCCTGCAATTGCAGCAGTTGTTTTTCTTTCAAATCCACCGATTAGTATAAATGAAATTATAGCAATAATAGATGTACAAATTATTGAAACGAGCATTGGGCTGTTGCCCTTAAAAATTAACGGAATCATGACAAATACGATCATAATACCTGTAAATATCAATGAGAGTGCTGCATGAAACCCTTTAATACCACCAAATATTAGAAGTAGGGTAAAGAACAGTCCAACAAGAATATAAAGGTAATTCTCACGCTTATGATTGTAGACCCAAGCATTAACACCATCTTCTGTTTCACGAAGACCAACTATTACATGAAGGCCTTCTTTAGCGAAGACATTGTGACCACGGCTTAGTAAGTTAACAGACTCGTATGTGTTGCCGACGTATTTTCCAGTTAGAACTTCAACTTCGACAGTTTGCTTTCCAATTTGCATGCCTGGAATAATTTTGTCTTCTTCCAAACTTTCTGAAATGATTTTTGTCACCCGAGCTTCTTCAAATAATTGCTTGTAATACTTAGGTAAATTCATGTTCGTCCTCAAAATAGGAGAAAAGAAGATAATAAGTACCATAAGTCCAAGTACTACAAAAGTAAAGTTCTTGTGCAAGCTGTTTTTGATCGATTGTCGTTTGGTAAGCAATTTATGACCCTCCATTAATAGTCTCAAATTTTATTATATCCTATTCAAACGATATGCGAAAGAGTTTTAAAAAAGTAACTGTGATTAGTAAAAATTATTCAAAATTAACCCGAAATTTATTGTTTTATAAGAATGCGTGCGATAAGATTGAGTCAGGCTTTGTTCTACTATTTGGTAATACTCGATAAAAATGGGGAGGAATTATGAAAGTATTTGCTAAAAAACTTGGTTTGATGACTGTAGCTACTTTGCTAGTTACTTCAGCACTTGGCTTTGGTTTTGCTGCTGAAGAAACAGTAAAAATTACTGTTATGCAAACATCGGATCTACATGGACGTATTTATCCACATGATTATGCAACAGATTCTGAGGATTCTGATGCTGGTCTTGCTAAGATCCAAACTCTAATTGAGGCTGAAAGAGCTGAAAATCCAAACAATATTCTTATGGACTGTGGTGATACAGTACAAGATAACAGTGCAGAACTATTTAACGATCTGCCTATTCACCCAATGGTTCAAGCTATGAACGAAATGGATTACGATGTTTGGGCGATTGGTAACCATGAGTTCAACTTCGAAAAGTCTTTCCTTGAGCGTAACATTGAAGCGTTTGAAGGATCTGTACTATCGGCTAATACATACAAAGAGGGAACTGATGAAAGATGGCTAGACGCTTACGAAATCTTTGAATTTGATGGCGTTCTTGTTGCTGTTATCGGTATGCTTCCTCCAAAAATTCCTCTATGGGAAGCTTCTGCACCAAGCCACTTTGCTGGTCTTGAGTTCACAGGCACACTTGAGGAAACTGGTAAGGTTGTAGCAGAACTTGAGGGCAAGTATGACGTTCTAGTTGGTGCTTACCACCTAGGCCCAGACGGTGACCACGGCTTTGAAGGCGTTGAGGAAATTGCTGCGGCATACCCTGAATTTGACGTTATTTTTGCTGGTCACGCGCACTCTAAGTATACAAACGAAATTAACGGCGTTAAGATTATCGAGCCTGGCAAGTACGGATGGGCTCTTGCAACTGCAGATATTGAAGTTGTAAAAAATGGTGACGCTTATGAAGTTGCATCAGTAGACGTTGAAAATGTAGAATCTAAGCCTGTTGATCCTGATCAGGAAATTATGGATACATTCTCATTTGTTCATGAAGAATCTGTTGAAGATGCTAACACAATCGTAGGTAAGATCACAGCGGACTTTATCGCTCGTCCTGACTACATTACAGGCGAAGATTCAGTTTCAACAATGCCTACTGCTCAACTTATTGATACTGCAGTAATCGATCTGATCAACGATGTGCAAATGCATTACACAAAAGCTGAAGTTTCTTCTGCTGCACTATTTAACTTTGGTTCTAACTTAAAAGAAGGCGATTTCAAGAAAAAAGACGTCGCATTTATTTACAAGTATCCAAACACGCTTGTTGGTGTTAACATCACTGGTGAAAATCTAAAGAAATACATGGAATGGTCAGCTAACTACTACAACACGTATGAAGAAGGCGATCTAACAGTATCATTCAACTCAGAAGTACGTGGTTACAACTATGATATGTTCTCTGGCATGACTTATGACGTAGATATTACAGAAGAGTCAGGCAACCGTGTAGAGAATGTTCTTGTAAATGGTCAAGCCCTTGAAATGGATAGAGTGTACAAACTAGCTGTAAACAACTACAGATTTGGTACTCTAATGGGTCTTGAGCTTGTAGCTATGGATGACAAGTACTACGATTCTTATGAGACTATGCAAGATGCTGGTCGTATCCGTGATCTGATTATTAAGTACACTGTGGAAGAAAAGAACGGCGTTCTTGAGCCACTAGTGGACAACAACTGGAAGATTACAGGCGTTCAGTTCAACGAGGAAATGCAAGAAAAGGTATTTGACCTAGTTAGAGAAGGTAAAATTACAATTCCAACAAGTGAAGACGGACGTACTAAGAACGTTAAAGCACTTAACATGGGAGAACTAATTAAGAATGGTTTACTTTCAATGAACACTTACACTGTACGCTCTGGCGATATGCTTTGGAAAATCGCTCAGAACTACGGTATGAAGTGGGAAGACCTTGCAACAGCAAATGGTTTAACAAATCCTAATCTACTAGTACCGGGTCAAGAACTTGTTGTACCTGTACAGTAATTAAGATTGAGCTAAATAGAAGAATAGCCTATGAAGGCCTATCCATACTTTGATATGGATAGGTCTTTTTATACCTATTAAAAGACAACTAGGTGTGTTAGACTATATTGCGTAACTATTAACAGTCTTAAAAAAGAGATAAATGAATAACCATTGAGGTGGAATATGTTATATGTAACTCTGCAGGGTTACGATCTGAAATATGATTTAGAAAACCTGCTCTACACATTTTACAAAAGAGAAGAAATTGTCTTTATTGGAGAAAATGAAGACGAGGACATAACAATAGAAGAAGATAAAATCGATGTACTTTCAGTATATGCTGACAGACATGAGGACACTTGGGTTTATACTGTTGCAGTAGCATTTGACGCAGATCCATCTGCTGAAATGCCGTGGGCAACAAAGTCTGGTGAAGTTGAGCCGACTGGAAATCAGCATGAAGAACTTAGAAAATGTAAACAGGAAATTAAGCTAGCGATTTATGATCTTGTAAACGTAAAACGCAAGTCAACAAGCCCTTGGGGCATACTTGTAGGTGTTCGCCCTGTTAAACTTGTGCATGAAATGCTTGACACAGGCCTTATTCCAGATGTTGTAGGTCTAAAATTAAGGGATGATTACAGAGTGTCAGACGAGAAGATTGAACTTGCTCTTCAAATTGCTGAAGTAGAGCGCCCATATCTTGAGAATGCATCGAACGACCCTATTAGCCTTTATATTTGTATTCCATTTTGCCCAACAAAATGCCTGTATTGTTCATTCCCATCAAATGCAATGGGGCAAAAGGGTAAACTTATGGAGCCGTATTTAGAAGCACTTCTAAAGGAAATTCGAGAAGTGTCAGCAATGATTAAGGAAACGGGACAACGTGTGGACTGTATTTATATCGGTGGTGGGACACCAACTTCATTAACTGAAGACCAGTTAGCTGTGTTACTGAGTGCTGTCAAGGAACACGTCGGAACAGACAATCTAGTTGAATATACAGTAGAAGCGGGAAGACCAGATTCTATTACTAAGAAAAAAACTTGAACTTATGCATGAACATGGTGTTGACCGTATCTGTATTAATCCACAGACTATGAACGATGAAACGCTGAAAGTCATTGGTCGAGACCATGAAAGTAAAGACATTAAGTCTGTTTATGACTTGGCAAAATCTATAGGATTTAAGACAATAAACATGGATCTTATTGTTGGATTACCTGGCGAAAACGTAACATCCGTTAATGAGACAATGGCAAAGGTTGCCGAGCTAAGTCCAGAAAACGTGACACTTCATACCTTGGCTATAAAAAAATCGTCTAGATTAAATGAGACAATAGATCGTTACAAAATGACTGAAGAAGATACAGTAGAAAATATGATGGATATTTCAATGGCAAGCCTGTACGGCATGGAAATGCATCCATATTATATGTATAGACAAAAGAAGATTCTTGCGAACTTAGAGAACATAGGGTTCTGTAAAGAAGGCCATGAGTCTATTTATAACATTCGTATTATGGAAGAACGCCATCCGATTATTGCTCTTGGAGCAGGTGCAGCATCAAAAATGGTTTACTTAAAAGAAAATAGGTTTGAACGTGTTTCCAACTCAAAAGGTGTCGAAGATTACATTAAACGGGTTGATGAAATGATTGAGAAAAAGAGACCATATCTCGTAGGCGATAAATCGATTTAAATGATATAACAGCCATGTAGTTGACAGGCTTGTAGCCGTTGATTTATAATAATAACAATTGAATACAGATGCACGAGAAAAAGTAGTGTTGGTTGGATCTAATCTTATATGTTTAGGATTATTAGCGAATTGGGGATGGTGGAAGCCCATGATTGCAATGAATGTGAAAGACAGCTCGGTTAAGTATGCAGTCTGTGTGTTAAAGTGGGTCAGTTTGACCAACTAGGGTGGCACCGCGGGAAAATATATCCCGTCCCTAATGTGATGAATTTCTATATCTAGGATTCATAAATTATGGGACGGGTTTTTGTTTTAAGCGGATCTTATTCCGAGATACTTCGTTGCTTCGTAATTTTCAATCTAGTCACGTACTTTTGTACGCTCTTAGATCAAAAAATTACTTGCGTCTTGTCTATCGGAATAATCTCACGCTTAAAACTTATTGGTGCTATAACTGTAAAATAAAAATGATAAAAAGGAGGCGTAAGAAGATGAAAAAGCCAAGAGGGACACAAGACATTCTTCCATCGGAGGTGCACAAGTGGCATCATGTTGAAAGCACATTCCGTGACGTTTGTAGAAGATTTGGTTACCAAGAAATTCGCACGCCGTTGTTCGAGTATACAAACCTATTTAAGCGTGGCGTTGGTGAAACGACTGACGTTGTAAGCAAGGAAATGTACACAGTATTTAACTCAAGAGAGTACACGAACTACATTGCGAAAAGAGAGCTAATGGATGCTCCGCCCTTAGATGTTATGAAGGATTTCTCAAATGATAAGAACAACTTAACTCTAAAACCTGAAGGCACTGCGCCAGTTGCAAGAGCCTTTGTAGAGAGTAAAATGTATGCTGATTCACAGCCAACAAAGCTTTACTATATAACAGCTTGTTCGCGTCATGAACGTCCTCAAGCTGGTCGTCTAAGACAATTCCACCAATTTGGTGTTGAAATTTTCAGTGCATACGGCGCTTCTGCTGACGCTGAAACTATTGCAGTTGCAGACATGTTTATGCGTGAACTTGGTTTAACAAATATCGAGCTGAATATAAATAGTGTTGGATGTCCAGAGTGTCGACCAAAGTATCATGAAGTTCTTAAGGGTTTCCTAGCAAGCAAGCTGGATAACCTTTGTGAGACTTGTAATGAGAGATATGAAAAGAATCCACTACGTATTCTTGACTGTAAGAATGAATCTTGCCAAGCAGAACTTGTAGAGGCTCCAGTTATGCTAGACCACCTTTGCGATGATTGTGAAGATCACTTTGCAAAACTGAAAACTTACCTGGGAGCAATGGATGTTAAGTATGTTATTGATCCTAAGATAGTTCGTGGACTGGATTACTATACTAAAACTGCATTTGAGTTTATTTCGGGTGAAATAGGTTCACAAAGCACAGTTTGTGGCGGTGGGCGCTATAATAAACTGGTTGCTGAAATTGGTGGCCCTGAGACACCTGGTGTTGGATTCGGAATGGGTATTGAAAGACTAATTATGACACTTGAGGCAAATGGTATTGAGTTCCCAGAGCCAAATTCTGCGGATCTGTTTATTGTTGCCATGGGTGACGAGGCTCTAGCACCAGCTGTTGGATTAACTCAAAAGCTTCGTCTAAAAGGTGTGTCAGTAGACACTGACCACATGGCACGTAAAATGAAAGCTCAAATGAAATATGCTGACAAAGTTAACGCCGCATATACTATTGTACTTGGTTCCAATGAAATTGAGAGCGGTAATGCGCGTATTAAGCATATGGCAACAGGTGAGCAAACGGACATTAGCCTAACTGATCTTGATGAGATTGTACGCATTGTCAAAGCATAGATACTGCGTTTTCCAGAATATTAAATGTGTAATATGAATACTTAAACATGGCGATAGTGACAACCGTCTCTATCGCCTTGAACTGCTGAAAATGAGGAGAGTGTATTATGGCAGAACTACTGCAGGGTACTAAAAGAACCCATTACTGTGGCCATCTACGTGAAGAACACATAGGTCAAACGGTAACGCTTATGGGTTGGGTACAGAAAAAAAGAAATCTAGGTGCATTGGTATTCGTTGACCTGCGCGACCGAGAAGGCGTTGCTCAGATCATGTTTGATCCAGACCTATCTAAAGAAGCATTTGAAAAGGCTGAAAAGACTCGTGGCGAATTTGTACTGGCTGTAACTGGTGAAGTACGTCGTCGTGAAAGTATTAATAAGAACATTCCTACAGGTGATGTTGAGATATACGCTAAAGAACTTAAAATTATTTCTGAAGCAGAAGTTCCACCTATTCACATTAATGATGACGACAAAGCTGGTGAGCAGCTACGTCTAAAGCATCGTTATCTTGATCTAAGAAAACCAAAAATGCAAAAGCGTCTGCGTTTCCGTTATCAAGTATCTAAAATTATTCGCGACTTCCTTGATGATGAAGGGTTTATCGATCTGGAAACTCCAGTTCTAACAAAGCCAACACCAGAAGGTGCACGCGACTACCTTGTACCTTCACGTGTACAGCAAGGTAAGTTCTTTGCTCTGCCTCAATCACCTCAGCTGTTTAAACAGCTATTTATGGTGTCAGGCTTTGATAAGTACTTCCAAATTGTAAAATGTTTCCGTGACGAAGACCTTCGTGCAGATCGTCAGCCTGAGTTTACACAGGTCGACATCGAAATGTCATTCGTAGAGGAAGAAGACGTTCTAGAAATGAACGAAAGATTAATCAAACGAGTATTTAAAGATTCACTTGATTATGACGTTCAATTGCCGCTTCCACGTATGCCATATAAAGAAGCTATGGAACGTTTTGGTTCTGATAAGCCTGATACACGTTTTGGTTTTGAACTAAAATCTCTAAACGAAGTTTTAGCGAATGCAGAGTTCCAAGTGTTCAGCGGTACTATTAAAGATGGCGGTATGGTTAAGGCTATCAATGCAACTGGTAAAGCTGGTGACGTTTCAAAGAAGAAAATTAAGAACCTTGAAAAGTTCGTTAAGACATATGGCGCTAAAGGTCTAGCTTGGATTAAGCTGACTGAAGAAGGCGTTGAATCTCCAATTGCTAAGTTCCTTTCAGAAGATGAAATTAACGGCATTATTGAAAAGATGGAAGCAAAGACTGGCGACATGATCTTCATTGTTGCTGATAAAGCAAGAGTTGTATATGACTCACTTGGCGCACTTCGTGTTGAACTTGCCAAGCAATTCGAAATGCTTGATGAGAACCAGTTCAACCTACTATGGGTAACTGAGTTCCCACTATTTGAATATGACGAAGACGCTGGCCGTTACTTCGCTATGCACCACCCATTTACATCTCCAATGGATGAGGATCTTGATAAGGTTGAATCAGACCCAGGTAATGCGCGTGCCAAGGCTTATGACATTATACTTAATGGTGTTGAGCTTGGTGGTGGTTCAATCCGTATCCACGATGCTGGTCTCCAAAAGAAGATGTTTAAAGCACTTGGTTTATCTGAAGAAGAGACAAATGAGAAATTTGGTTTCTTACTTGAAGCATTTAAGTATGGTACGCCTCCTCATGGTGGTGTGGCATTTGGTCTTGACCGTTTCGTAATGCTACTTATTGGAGCTGAAAATATCCGTGAAGTTATTGCATTCCCTAAAACTCAAGATGCTAAGTGTCTGTTAACAGATGCACCATCTGAAGCTGATCCTAACCAGCTTGTTGAGCTTGGTATTGAATTGGTGGCGACTGAAAATGAATAGAAATGGTGTTGTCACTGATATCAAAGGCGAACGCGCAGTTGTGCAACTCCTAAGGCATACAGCTTGTGGAGAATGTGGCGCATGTCAACTTGGAGACGACAGCAAGCAGATTAAAATAGAATGTGCTAATGATGTAGGTGCACAAATTGGTGAATTTGTGGAAATTGACTTAGAATCACCAAATGTGCTTGGAGCAGCATTTATTATGTACATGATTCCACTAGCAGCACTTCTTGTAGGTGTTCTAGGCGCTTCACTACTATTTGGATTTTTTAGCAAGTAGTGGGATTATAAGCGGTGCAGTAGCTAAATACAAAGAATTATTTGGAGCTGCTTCTGGAGTTATTCTTATGACACTGACATATTTCATAATTAAAGGAAAAGAAGACAAATTCTCAGATAGTCAAAAGTATTTGTCAAGAATTACTAAAGTTGAGCGATCACAGTTGCAGATTTAGTGAAGTGGCAGTACAATAGAATAGTGAATAAATATAAGTGGGCCTGCTAATTTAGTTGGCCCACTTAAGTACATCCGCTGGTTTTTATCGAATGATTAATATATATACATACAAAAAGTTCGGCTATTAAAAACTAGAGGAGTAGGTACCCGCATTGTGGGTATTTGTAAGGGAAACTCGACAAAAAAAAGTGTCATATATGTGAAAGGGAGGAGAACCAATGATTTGTAAAGAATTACATAAGTGTGATCCAGAAGTTTTTGAGGCTATAGAAAAAAGAAGCTCAAAGACAAAAAAAACGGTATTGAACTGATTGCATCTGAAAACTCTGTTTCTCAGGCAGTTATGGATGCTATGGGCAGTGTTATGACAAACAAATATGCTGAAGGGTATCCTGCTAAAAGATACTACGGCGGCTGTGAGTATGTTGATGTTGTAGAAAACCTAGCAATTGATAGACTGAAAGCTTTGTTTGAAGCTGAACATGCAAATGTACAACCACACTCAGGTTCAAATGCCAATATGGCCGTATATTTTGCTCTTCTAGAGCATGGAGATACAGTTCTAGGTATGGACTTAAGCATGGTGGTCACTTGACACATGGTTCTCCAGTTAATATTTCTGGTGTATACTTTAATTTTGTTCCATATGGGGTTAGCAAGGAAACAGAAACAATTGATTACGACGAGATGCGTAGACTTGCTCACGAAGTAAAACCAAAGATGATTGTATCTGGTGCTTCTGCTTATTCAAGAAAGATCGACTTTAAAAAGATTAGAGAGATTTGTGATGAAGTTGGCGCATACATGATGGTAGACATGGCGCACATTGCTGGTCTAATTGCAGCGGGATTACATGAAAATCCGTGCCCATATGCTGACGTGGTTACGTCAACAACTCATAAAACACTTCGTGGCCCAAGAGGTGGCATTATTCTGTGTAAGAAGGAATATGCAAAGAAAATAGACAAAGCAATCTTCCCAGGTATTCAGGGTGGTCCATTAATGCATGTTATTGCTGCCAAAGCTGTTTCGTTTAAAGAAGCCCTAAGCACACCTTTCAAAGAGTATCAGACAAAACTAGTGGATAACTGTTCTATTATGGCTGATGCTATGACTGCACGCGGTTTTAAGCTTGTGTCTGGTGGTACAGACAATCACTTGTTCCTAGTTGATCTTAGAAATAAAGGTCTTACAGGCAAGAAGGCTGAGGCTATGCTTGGTGAAGTGAATATTACTGTTAATAAAAATACAGTTCCGTTTGAAACGGAAAGTCCATTTGTTACAAGTGGTATTAGAATAGGTACAGCAGCTGTGACGACACGTGAAATGGGTGCGGATCAAATGACTGAAATCGCAAATGTGATTGCGGATACCCTTGAAGAAAAGGACTCTATTGAAAATCTTCAAGAACGTGTACAAAAGTTATGCGACGCATTCCCATTATATGATCTATAAATAATAAAGGCTCTAAGTCAATTGTTGGAGTGAGATCTTTCAGATCTCACTCCATTGTTGTTTTTGAAATGAAAATAAAATGCACAGTAAGAGAATACCCTATTTGGAATGTTTATAGACATTTGAATAGGGCATAACTTGAAAAAGAGAGCATAATAGGATAATATTAGATGGCATTAAAAATATTTTAACGTAGAATATATTCCTTTATTACTAAGCTAATACATAAATCAAGGAGGTTTCATATGAGTTTATATAATGAGTTTCATAGGGAAATACAAGGCTATTGGTTAAATGGTCACCCTGAAATGGTTCTTGAAATACTAAAAGAAGGCATAGATAGATTTCCACAACATTTGTCGGAGTTACTATTTGAAGGAATTATGGCATGTATAGATGTTGGTCAACCTGAATCAGCGCTTGATTTAATGAAATTGGCTGAGTCACAAGAGTTCTGGTACCCTCATGAAATGTTTCCTGATGATGAAGTCTATAAGCCATATCTTGAAAAGTGGACTAAGCAAAGAGCGAATGTAGGAAGTACTGCGCTTGAGGTAGGTCACGAGGGTGGAGTGAATATGCTTGCTCTTCATGGGTGGGGAGAAGACATGCATCTCTTTAGAAGGTACTTTAACTCAGACGATTTCGAAAAACGTGGTAGAATTCATTATTTACAGTCAAGTCAGCAAATTGGCAGTGTTCAGTACGTTTGGAGTGATAGAAAGCAGTCCGAACAAGATATAAGACATTATCTATGTGAAGCAGTTGGTGAAATGAAGATCAACGCTCTTGCAGGGTTCTCACAAGGTGGCTACTTGGCTCTTGATCTTGTTGTGCACGAAGTAGTGGATATAGAGAAACTTGTACTACTTTGCCCTAGCAGGGAAAACTATTCACTTCAATCGCTTATGAAGCTTGCAAAAAGTGGTGTTGAAGTACTGCTTATTTCGGGTTCTAAAGACCATGAATATGAGTATCACAACGTGTTGTATGAACAGCTACAAGAAGCTGGCGTCCGTGTTCAATACGATGTTATAGAAGACATGGCTCACTGGTTCCCTGAAGACATCGGGAAGAGACTAGATGCCTTTCTGTAATTAGATTTTTGTTGACAGTTTAATGTCCTTTAGCATATTAATAGTATCAATACTAATAACGACAGAACAAATAATGACAGAGGTGCATGATCTTGATAAAGACGACCGATATTCAAAAGATAGATGCATTTTCAGAGCTTTCTAGTGAAACAGTGAAGAGAATTGTGAAATTGCGGTAAATGTAAAACTCAAAAAAGGGGAAACTTTATTTTGGGAAAAAGATCAGGTAGATGCTGTTTATGCCCTTGTCAGCGGGAAAGTGGCTATGCTTCGATATAGTGGGTCTGGTCAAAAACGTATTTTCTTCATTTTGAATGAAGGGGCTCTAATAAACGAAGTTGCGTTTGACAATTTGCCTGTGTCGGTTGTATGTGAAGCTTTTGAGAAAGCCCACCTTGTCCAACTTCCGAAGTTGGAGTTTCTTGATATTATGCGAGACGACTTTGACCTAACTTACAACATTATGTGTTCTATGGGTAAAAAAACAAAGACGATTGTATAGACAGTTAAAAAAACACTGTGCCAATAAAAGTAGATAAAAAAACTAGCCGCAAAACTGTGGAAACTCTCGAAAGATTATGGAGTGAATGAAGGCGACTGGGTGAGGATAGATCTCAAAATGTCTGTTACGAACTTGTCTTACTTAATGGGCAGTTCCCGAGAAACTATATCTAGAGCTTTGGCAGCGCTTATTGATCAGGGTATTGCTAAATGGGACAATAAGCAAATTTTAATTCGTGAAGATGAAGTTTTGCAGTACTACCGGAGTGAATAAATGGCCTAATAATGAATTACATATGACGAAAATGAAAAAATGTGTGATATTAATCACATATTTTTTTTTGCTCTCTTAGTATACTGAACACATATAGAGGGTATCCACGAGGTAGGTGCAATGTGGATTGTGATTATCATAACAATCATTATTCATAGAGCTATATCATCCGTAGGCATACTAATTCAAGAGTATCAGGGAGGATGTATATGTTTAAAGCAACATTAGAAGCGCTCGGTAATGCAGCAAAGGCAAAGGCGAACTTCGTAAAACAAAGTAAGGGGAAGTATCTTACGGCATCAGCACTTGCTGGTTTTTTATGTCGGTCTTGGAATTATTCTAATTATGACTATTGGTGGTATTTTATCAGCGGCAGGTTCACCATTTACTAAGATTGTAATGGGTGTATCGTTTGGTGTTGCACTTAGTCTTGTAATTATGGCAGGTTCAGAGCTATTTACAGGCAATAACTTAATTATGACTGCTGGCGCATTAGACAAAAAAGTTACTTGGGGTGACGCTTTTCAAGTATGGTTATTCAGTTACATTGGTAACTTTGCGGGTTCAGCTATTGTAGCTGCTATTTTTTGTTGCTACAGGCGCAGTAGGTGGTGCTACAGGAGAGTTTATCCTAAAGGTTAGTGCAGCTAAAATGAGTGGTGCTTTTATGCCGCTTCTTGCAAAAGGTGTTATGTGTAACGTCTTGGTTTGTCTTGCAGTTTTATGTGCAATTAAAATGAAGAGTGAATCTGGAAAACTCATTATGATTTTCTGGTGTCTATTTGCATTTATCACTTCAGGTTTTGAGCACAGTATAGCAAATATGACTATTTTTTTCGATTGGTCTTTTTTATGCCTCATCCTGAAACTGTTTCTGTTGCGGGGATGTTTGCAAACTTAATTCCGGTCACAATAGGTAACTTTATTGGAGGTTCATTAATCCTAGGTGGTAGCTACTTCTACATGGGAAATGAAAAATAGATAAGGAGATGAAGCGCTTGAAGATTAAAATGAGTCAAGATTCATTAAACAAGGCATTTGAGTCCTTATCGGATTCTTATAAAATGATGGCACCTGTCAGGCAGCCGTATAAAGGGACTATGTCAGATACGGATGCTATCAGATATGAAGAAATCATTCGATTCGATCAAATTGAGTTTAACGAAAAAGCACAGTTTTCAGCAAAAGAAATTATCCAACCAATTACACAAGTTCTTTTCTATTTTACTGAAGAAGAATACAAAATTCCAGCGGCAGAAGAGAAGAAAATTCTTGTTTTTCTACGCGCATGCGATATTCACGCTATGGACCGTGTAGATCAAATTTATCTAGATAATGGACCTGTTGATCCGTATTATAAACAGATCCGAGACAGAGTTGAATTTGCACTAATAGGCTGTGAGCATTCATTTAGAAATTGTTTTTGTGTGTCTATGGGTACGAATAAAGCTAATGAATATGCACTTGGGATTAAACCTATGGGAAATGAAGTCTGTCTTGAGATCAAAAGTAATGCCTTGGCTGAAGTGTTTTCAGTTCAAGAGAACAAAACTTTTGAGTTTGAAATGGACGTAGTTACTGAAAATAAGATTAAGGTTGAAACACCTGTGAATCTCGATGGGCAAGCTATTGCTGATCATGAATTATTCAGAGAATACGACTCAAGATGTGTTGCCTGTGGGAAATGCAATTTTGTCTGTCCGACGTGTACCTGTTTCTCAATGCAAGATATTTTCTATAAGGACAATGCCAACACTGGTGAAAGACGTCGTGTTTGGTCATCTTGCCATGTGGATGGATACACTGATATGGCTGGAGGTCATGCGTTCAGAAAGAAATACGGAGAAAGAATGCGTTTTAAAACGCTTCATAAGGTTCATGATTACAATAAAAGGTTTGGCAAGCACATGTGTATTGGCTGTAGTCGCTGTGACGATGCGTGTCCTTCATACATTTCCTTCTCCAACTGTGTTAACAAGATATCTGAGTTAAGTTCAGAAAAAAGTATCAAAGGAGGGGCTATAATGAGTAATGCATATATGCCGTTTCCATCAGAAATTCTAGAAATAATTCAGCATACGGATATAGAGTATACATTCCGAATGGCTTATGAAGGAGACGTTATACCAGGCCAGTTTTTTGAGGTATCAATCCCGAAATATGGTGAATGTCCAATATCTGTGTCAGGCATTGGTCAGGATTTCATTGATTTAACAATTCGTAGAGTAGGACGCGTAACAGATGAACTTCACAATTTTGCACCTGGGCAAAAAAAATTCTTTCTGCGTGGTCCCTATGGTAATGGCTTTTCTATGGACAACTACAAAGGTAAAGAGTTAATCATCACTGCTGGCGGTAGTGGTCTTGCACCTGTAAAAGGCATTATTGACGAAGTGTATAACGACCAAGATCAAGTTAAGGACTTCCACCTTCTTGTTGGTTTTAAATCTCCAGAAGATGTTCTGTTTAAGTCAGATTTGAAAAATTGGAATGAGAAGAATATGACTGTAACTTTAACAGTCGATGGCGCTGACGAAGACTATAAAGGCAATGTTGGTCTTGTAACAAAATATGTGCCTGATCTAAAAATAGATAATATGGATAATGTCGAAGTGGTTGTTGTTGGTCCACCTCTCATGATGAAGTTTACTGTGGCTGAGTTCTTAAGCCGTGGTATTCCAGAAGATAAAATATGGGTCTCATATGAAAGAAAAATGCACTGTGGTCTAGGCAAATGTGGTGGTTGTAAGATGGATGATACATATATTTGTCTTGATGGCCCTGTATTTAACTATGTGGATGCGAAGACGTTATTCGATTAGGAGGCGCTCATGGATATTAATACTAAAAAACTAACCAAAAACGCCTATCGTGTAACGAAAGAGCGTTATAAAACAGCACTGCGTGTACGTGTACCAGGTGGTAAAATCGAAGCTAAGCATTTTGAAGTTTTACAGAAAATTGCTGAGCAGTATGGTGAAGGAAATTTGCATCTTACAACACGTCAAGGGTTTGAAATTCCAGGCATTGATATGGATAAGGTCGATGAAGTCAATGCTATTATTCAACCAGTTATAGAAGGTCTTGAAATTAATCAGATTGAACCGAAGACGGGCTACCCAGCAGCGGGAACTCGAAATGTTGCAGCATGTATTGGAAATAGAGTCTGTCCAAAGGGCCAATACGAAACATCTGGTTTTGCAAAGCGTATTGAAGACGCAATTTTCCCGAATAATTTACACGTTAAGATTGCCCTCACAGGTTGTCCAAATGATTGTATTAAGGCAAGAATGCATGACTTCGGTATTGTTGGTATGTGTTTACCTGAGTACGACAAACAGAAATGCGTGTCTTGCGACAGATGTGTGAAAAAGTGTAGAAGTCTTTCAACTGAAGCGCTTACAATGGAGAACTACAAAGTCGAAAGAGACCATAAAAAAGTGTATTGGTTGCGGTGAATGTGTTCTAAATTGCCCTACAGGTGCGTGGACAAGAAGCGAAAAGAAATACTACCGTCTAACTGTAATGGGTCGTACAGGCAAGAAGAATCCTAGACTTGCAGAAGATTTCATTATTTGGGCTGACGAGGATAGTGTATTAAAGACTATTTTAAACACATACGACTATGTGGAGGAATATATCGATAGAAGTCTTCCAAAAGAACACATTGGTTACATTGTTGACCGTACTGGTTTTATGGAGTTCAAAAAATGGGCTCTAAGAGGTGTTGCACTCCCTGAGCTTGCTCAGGTGGCAAATAATATTTACTGGAGCGGCGTTCGTTATCCGAATACACTAAGGTAATATGCTCCAAAACAAGTAAAAGAAAGATCTGCAGTTTACACTGCAGGTCTTAGCTTGTAGAAAACTCCGAAATCCTGCGTTGCAGGATGAAATCCACTTTAGTCACGTACCGTAGAGTACGCTCCCAAAGCGGATTTCATCCGCGCCTTGCCTTTCGAAGTTTTCTACAAGCTGACATCCTGTCGACTTTGTCGACAGTCTGAGATCTGCAGTTTATACTGCAGGTCTTTTTCTATTTTAAACCTGCAAGTATGTAGGAAAAAGAAAAGTTAGTTTCTGAGAATAGATATCAATTACGTTGACTATAGAATAGATCTGTTGTATTATTTTAAACAGGACTAAAACGGTATAGTATTTACTACGAGGTGATACAAGTGAATCATTCATATACAGAAACAAATACAAAAAAAGTCGAACTACACATATAAAAATGTTAGCAGTACAGATGCAGGTCCTATGCATAGCATTACACTTAAAGACGTGATTGAACTAGGCAATAACACAAGGTCGTATATATTTAACAAACCAGATGACCTTGTTTGGACGGAAGGTGCACATACACACCTCGCTCATGAATCTTTTCTTGTTGACGGAGTTCTTGACAAGGGACTGGTACGACATATGTCAATCCATTCTATTCCAGAAGAAGGGTACATTGGTGTTACAACAAGAGTGCCAGGTAGTAAATCAAAATATAAGCAGTTTATGGATGACATGGTACCTGGAACCGAAATGTTTATTTTTAAAACTCAGAATCATATGCCTTTAAGAAGAGAAAATAAAAGAATTGTTCTAATCTCCATGGGTGTTGGTATATCAACTATGCGCCCATATGTTAAGAGCTTTCTTTCAGATCCAACAGGTATTGAAAAAATCATAAATATCAATGTGGATCGAGGCAACTTTATTTATCAAGACGAACTGGAAACTATAGACAATGTCTTATTTAAGAATATATATATAGATTCTAGAAAAGAATTATTCGAAAACATTGATGTGTCTGTACACCTTACAGAAAGTTTATATTACATTGTTGGGAGCGATCAATTTATAGAAGAAGTGTCGTCTCATCTTTTGAAACGTGGTGTTTTTAAAGACTTCATTATGATTGACAAACATGCTGAAAAAAGAGCAGATTACAATTTATAGTCGAGTGCCCCACATGTAAATGGTGGGGCTTTTCACAAATGAAATTAATATATTTTCAGAAAAGTTTCAAAAATGGATTGACAGAGTATACATTCTCACATATACTACTCATTAAATACATAATGATCTCATCGAGAGAGACTGAGGGAGCGGCCCTATGAAGTCTCAGCAACCTGCTGTTCAGCGAGATATCGCTGGAGTGGTAAGGTGCTAAATCCGACAGTCAATAGACTGGAAGATGAGTTGCGAAGACGATAACCGACTTCTCTCATCTACATGAGGGAAGTTTTTTGTTTGCTTCAAACTCTTTCTAGATCATTCATGTAGCTAAAGCAGTATACGTAAACAACAGAAACTAAAGTAGACGAACTAGAAAGAGAGGCAATGAATATGAGTAACAAAAATTATGGACTGGGTACAATCGCGGTACAAGGATCTTACACAGCAGACGAAACAGGTGCAAGAACAATTCCGATTCATCAGACAGCTTCTTATGACCTTGGTGACGCAGACCGCGCGGCCAATCTATTTGGATTAAAAGAGTTTGGAAACATCTATACACGACTCAATAATCCAACAAATACATCATTTGAAGAAAAAATCAACCTTCTAGAGGGTGGTGCAGGCGCTTTGGCGACAGCGTCAGGGCAAGCAGCTATTACACTAGCTATTTTGAACATTTGTCAAGCTGGTGACCATATTCTTGCAGCGAGTACACTGTACGGAGGTACATACACGTTATTTGCTTATACATTTAAAAAGTTTGGCATTGAAGTGACTTTCGTTGATCCAGAACTTTCTCTAGAGGAACTTAAGACAAAGGTAAAACCAAATACTAAAGTTGTTTATGGCGAGACAATTGGAAATCCAGGTCTTAACATTCTTGATTTTGAAAAGTTCTCTGCGTTGTCAAAGTTTGCTAAGGCACCATTTATTGTTGATAATACCTTTGCAACACCGTATTTGATTCGTCCATTTGAGCATGGGGTTGATATTGTTGTGTATTCTGCAACAAAATATATTGGTGGACATGGCAATAGTATTGGTGGTGTTATTGTAGACTCGGGCAAGTTCCAGTGGACAAGTGAGAAATTCCCTGGACTTGTTGATCCAGATCCGAGTTATCATGGGCTTGAATACACTAAGACTTTTGGAGAACTAGCGTATATTATTAAGGCACGTGTTCAGGTGCTTAGAGATATTGGTGCAACGCTAAGTCCATTTAATTCATTCCTACTTCATACTGGTCTTGAAACACTTCACCTACGTGTACAAAGACATAGTGACAATGCGCTAGAACTGGCGAAGTACTTGAAGGCTCATGAGCTTGTAGAGTGGGTTTCTTACCCAGGACTTGAAGACCATCCATCTCATGATAGGGCTAAGAAATACCTGCCAAAGGGTTCTAGTGGCGTTTTAACATTTGGAGTGAAAGGCGGGCGTGAAGCTGGACGCAAGTTTATTAATAGTGTTGAACTTGCAACGCTTGTTCCAAATATTGGAGATGCAAGAACACTTGTGATTCATCCAGCAAGTACAACACATTCACAATTAACAGACGAAGAGCAAAAATCGTCTGGCGTACTTCCAGACCTGATTCGTGTATCTGTTGGTATTGAGGATATAGAAGACATTAAGGCTGATTTTGATCTAGCCCTTAGAGCATAGTAGGAGGGATTCATATGCCTGTTGTAGTACCTGAAAGTTTCCCAGCATTTAAGACATTGACAGAAGAGGGACTATTCCTAATGGATAAGTTCAGAGCAGAGCATCAGGATATCAGGCCTCTGGAAATCCTTATTGTGAATCTTATGCCGCTTAAAATTGCAACCGAGACACAACTTTTAAGGCTTATATCGAATAGTCTTGTTCAAGTAGACGTTACCTTTATTCATCCAGCAACACATGAAAGTAAAAATACGGATGCTGACCATTTGAAGACATTTTATAAGACATTTAACGAAGTGAAGCATAATAGATATGATGGCATGATTATAACTGGGGCACCTGTTGAAAGTTTAGAATTTGAAGATGTGACATACTGGGAAGAATTAAAAGAAATCATGGATTTTTCTAAGACAAACGTTACATCAACACTCTTTATATGTTGGGGCGCACAGGCGGGACTTTATCATTTCTTTGATATTCCCAAACATCCATTGAACCAGAAAAAGTTTGGGGTATTTGAACATGATGTTCTTGAAAGAAAAATACCATTATTAAGAGGGTTCGACGAAGTGTTTTTAGCACCTCATTCACGTCACACAGAAACAAGAAAGGCAGATGTGGAGAAGGTTGAAGGGTTAAAAGTTTTATGTGAATCTGAAAATGCTGGTGTTTATATTGTAGCAAATGATGATTTAAGTCAGGTCTTTGTGACAGGACATTCAGAATATGATGGATTAACACTTCATTTAGAATATGCTCGTGATAAGGAAAAAGGGCTTGATATTGAGGTGCCTTTCAATTATTATCCTAGCGATAATTCAGCAAATAGACCCAAAAAAAACAGATGGAGGTCTCATGCAAACCTTCTATTTTCAAATTGGTTGAATTACTGTGTGTATCAGGTTACGGATTATGATCTGACCAAAGTATAATAAGCTTTCTTGTGAAACGAAATAGACCAAAAACATAAAAGAGACCTGCTTGAACATTGTAAAATGAACAGGCAGGTCTTTTATACATTTATACATAGTCTGTATTTCGAATTTCGATTTCAGTACCTTCTGGAGCAATGAGTTTGAATTGTTGTCCAACCTTGATTCTATAAAAAATTCAACCATCATATTTTATCAAACTGGATGAATATAGACCAGTTTTATCTTATAATATGATCATACAGAAAAGTGGAGGTGACTTAATATTATACTTAGAGAAATGGAACTTCATGAAGTAAAGGATGATGTTTTAAAGGATTTCATAAGATACCATGAAGTGACCCTGGTTTGTTATATGGAAAATGGAGAAATAAAAAATACAGAACATCCCTTCACAGAAGACTGGGATGATGAAAAATCTGAAATAATAGAAGAAATGCGTGAGGCAATCACATCTGGTGGTACACTTGTTGGAGCATTTGATGATGAGCGATTAATCGGGTTTGGATCAGTTGACGGGCTCCTCTTAGGAAATGACAAAGAGTATAGGCAAATGCACCTTCTATATGTCTCTAATGATTATCAAGGGTATGGACTTGGAAAAAAAACTCTTTATAATGTGTGCGAACTATGCAAAGAAAATGGGTGTAAAAAAGCTATATATTTCGTCACATTGTTCTTTAGAAACAGTTTCAGTTTATCAGGCAATGGGCTGTGTAAAAGCGAATTGGATTTATGAAAAACAAGTTGAACTCGAACCTCATGACATTCAACTTGAATATGTTATTAGGTAGGTGTAAAGTGAAATTTATTGGTATAGATTTGGCCTGGACATATAAAAAACGAAACAGGAGTATGCGTTTTAGATGAGTCAGGGGAGGTACGTTACTTAGATGCTCAAGTTTACTCAGACGAGGAAATGGTTGAGATTATAGGAACATATGCTCATGACGACCTTTGCATTGCTGTAGATGCACCTCTTATTCTTGAAAATGAAAAAGGAGCGAGAGAAGCAGATCGACTTCTTACAAAAGCTAAAGTGAATGGGCATCAGCTGAAGCTGTTTATGGCAAATCGCAGCTTCTTTGAAAGGTCTTATGGTCTTATTAGAGGAGAAGTGTTGGCTGAAAAAATTCAAAATTTTTGTAAAAGTGAGTATAGCAAAAATATTGAATTTGCGTTTTTAGCTGAAAAAGGGCGAAACGTTTTAGTCGAAACATTCCCAACAGGTATTTGTTGTGGGCTGTTTCCAGACATTTATCCTGTAAAATACAAAATGAAAGGGAAAGTGCCTTATATAGAAACAAACAGTGAATTTCACAGGGTTCTTAAAAGAGTATGTAGTGTTGAAAGCCGTGAAGGTCGAGTGAAGGGGCTGTTAGAGCATTTTAATTTTGAAGGTGAAATAATTACAAAGAAAGCCCATAAACACATTGAAGACAAAATGGATGCCTTTTTAAGTGCATATGGTTTGTTTTGCATTTACAAGGACTATGCGGACTCTTTATGTTTTGGTGAAATTCATGATGGATTTATCACAATTCCGATCGCTAAATAGAGTTTAGGAATATACAGATGTGGAGTGACCTTATATGAAGAAAGACGGAGTAGTAGATATAGAATATGTAATTGGAGGCAATGAACTTATTGATGATATAGGCCCACTATGGATGGAACTCAATGAACATCATGCTGAAAAGTCTCCGTACTTTACTGAGAAATTTAGATCCTTTTCATTTGATATGAGGCGAAAATCATTTAGTAGTAATAACAAAGAAATTCTAACGGTTCTTGTTAAAAATGTTAAAATTGGTGAAGTTGTTGGCTACTCCATATCCTCAATTGAAGACTGTAAAATGGGAGAAATAGAATCAATATATCTAAAGTCTGAATACCGTGGACTTAGAATTGGTGACATATTAATGGAAAAACCGCTAAAATGGTTTGAAGAAAAGAATATAAAGCGAGTTGTCTTAGGCGTAGCCATTGGCAATGAAAATGTTTATCCATTCTATGAAAAATTCGGGTTTTATCCACGTACAGCAATCCTAGAAAAAAAAGTAAACGCATATTTAGAAACACTTATTAAAATCTCCATGTGATTGACCTACATGGAGATTTTATTGTCTGAGTGGAATATGTACTTACATTAGTTGTCTACTATGGTTGTAGGAATGTTAAAAAAAATGCTAAAGTCGAACTGACTAGTGGTTTCGTATAAATGGCGGTGATGACATGAATGGACAAAATAAAGTATTGCAAGCATCCTGTGCAAAAGAGCAGTGTGGTGCATACATGAATGTAGTTGAAGAACTTGTAGAGTTTAAGAGACTTACCAAAAAGCTTGATACAGTCTTGGAATCTTCTTACGACGGTATTTACATAACAGACGGAAAAGCTGTAACAACAAGGGTGAATAAGGCTTATGAAAGAATAACTGGAATTCGTGCCGAAGAGGTTCTTGGCAAACATGTCAACGTTCTTGTTGACCAAGGCATAATTTCAAAAGCGTGTAGTACAGTTGTTCTCAGAACGAGAGACGTCGTGACAATGCATCAAAAGCTATCGTCAGGAAAGATTCTTTTGGTGACAGGCACTCCTATATTTGACGACCATGGCGAAATTGAAATGATCGTTACAAATGTTCGTGACATTACAGAGCTTCAACGACTCAGAGATGAGCTATATGAGCGTGACAGAAAAATGGATTTGTATAATACAAAGTTAGAGTCGCTTAGAAAGACCTTAAATGAAAAAAGCTCTATCTACTCAAAAGATGCCAAAATGATTAGGATTCTCGAAGCAGCGCGTCGTGTTGCAAGTCACGATACAACAGTTCTCATTACTGGGGAAACTGGTGTTGGTAAAGAAAGAATGGCTGAGTTTATTCATCAGAATAGCCTTCGACTAGAAAAAAAATTAATTTCAGTTAACTGTGGTGCTATACCAGACTCTCTTATTGAATCTGCACTATTTGGTTATGAGACTGGGGCCTTTACAGGTGCAAAAGCTGGCGGTAAAGTTGGTCTGTTCGAAGAGGCAAATAACGGTACTATATTCCTCGATGAAATTGGTGAATTACCATACAATGTACAGGCAAAGCTACTTCGTGTGCTTCAAGAGCAGGAAGTACAGCGTATTGGCAGTGTGGATATTGTTAAGATCAATGTACGAATTATTGCTGCAACAAACAAAGACCTTATGGCAATGTCTGAAGAAGGGACTTTTAGAAAAGACCTTTTCTATAGACTTAATATTATTCCTGTACATATACCACCCCTAAGAGAGCGAAAGGCTGACATTGTCCCCTTAATTAATACATTCTTAAATGCTTTGAATATAGAGTACAAAGAAGAAAAGAGGCTTTCAAAAGATACATACGAGAAACTGTACACGTATAACTGGCCAGGGAATATTAGAGAACTTAAGAATGTTATGGAACGCGTTTTTGTTATGTGTCAGGACGATACGATTGAGCCGAACGAGCTGCCATTTGAAGTAGAGAATCATATAGATATGGATTGTTCTGTTCCAAAAGGGAATATGAAACAGGCAGTGGCAATACTTGAAGCTAAAATGCTATCTCAGGCCTTTGAAGATCATGGAAATGTGCGTGATGCCGCTAAAGCACTTGGTATAGATGCTTCGACATTCGTGAGAAAGAGACAGAAATACGGAAATATTGTGAAGGAAGTAACGATATAAAATGAATCGTTGCAAATTTGCAACGTGGTGCAAAAATGCAACCAGCCTCCTGAAATATGATGGAAACGTTGCGGTTATAGTGAAGTGGGAATAATGAAGCGGGGTTTGGTGTTGCAAATTTGCAACGAAAGGCCCTGCTTTGTTTTGATATAAATACAAGGTGTTGGTGATATTGTTAAATGTATAACAAAACATTTAATTGATAGAAAGAACGTATTTCCAACGGTTATACTGATAAACGGAGAAAATATATCCAAAACTTTTGAAAGTTGGCACGCGAGTTGCGATAATAGAGCATGACTAGAAAATAAGAAATGACTTGGGAGTGATAATAATGGCACTAATGACAAAAGAGCAGTATATTGAAAGTTTGAGAAAAATGGATCTTAAGGTATATCTATTTGGTGAATTAATCGATAATCCTGTAGACCATCCTATGATTCGTCCATCTTTGAATTCTGTAGCTATGACATATGAGCTAGCACATCAAGATGAGTATAAGAATCTAATGACAGCAACATCTAATCTAACGGGCGAAACTGTTAACCGTTTCTGCCACCTGCACCAAAGTACAGAAGACCTTAAAAACAAAGTAAAAATGCTACGTTTGTTAGGTCAAAAGACAGGTTCATGTTTCCAAAGATGTGTTGGCATGGATGCTTTTAATGCAGTGTTCAGCACAACATATGAAATTGATAAAGCACATGGTACAAGCTACCATGAGAATTTCACGAAGTATATGAAGTTTGTTCAGGCAAATGATCTAGTTGTTGATGGCGCTATGACTGATCCTAAGGGAGACAGAGGACTTTCACCTTCACAGCAGGATGATCCTGATATGTTTTTACGTATTGTTGAAGAAAGAGAAGACGGCATTGTAGTTCGAGGTGCGAAAGCACACCAGACTGGTGCTGTAAACTCTCATGAACATTTAATAATGCCAACAATTGCAATGAGAGAAGAAGACAAAGACTACGCAGTAAGCTTTGCTGTACCAAGTGATGCTGAAGGTGTATTCATGATCTATGGTCGCCAATCATGTGACGCAAGAAAAATGGAAGAAGACGCAGACATCGATCTTGGTAACAGCCAATTTGGTGGTCATGAAGTTCTTGTTGTATTTGAAGATGTATTTGTGCCAAACGATCGAATCTTCCTAAAGAAAGAACACGATTTTGCAGGTATGATGGTTGAACGCTTTGCAGGATACCACAGACAATCATACGGTGGCTGTAAAGTAGGCGTTGGTGATGTACTAATTGGTGCAGCTGCACTTGCTGCTGAATACAATGGTGTGAATAAAGCGAGTCATATTAAAGACAAGCTTATTGAAATGACACACCTTAATGAAACTCTATACAGCTGTGGTATTGCGTGTTCTTCTGAAGGCACACAAATGGAAGCTGGAAACTACATGATTAACCTGCTACTGGCTAATGTATGTAAGCAAAATGTAACTAGAATGCCATATGAGATTTCAAGACTGGCTGAAGATATTGCTGGTGGACTAATGGTTACACTTCCATCTGAAAAAGATCTAAAGCATCCTGAAATTGGACCATATATCGAAAAGTATTTCAAAGCTAGAAGTGACGTTCCAACAGAACATAGAATGCGTATTCTTCGTCTTGTAGAAAACATGACGCTGGGTACAGCAGCTGTTGGATACAGAACTGAATCTATGCACGGTGCAGGTTCACCTCAAGCACAACGTGTTATGATTGCACGTCAAGGTAATATTGAAGCTAAAAAAGAACTTGCTAAGGCAATTGCAAATATTGATGACTCCATTGTAGCTGAAAAAGTTGCAGGTTCAAAAGTGAGATAAACAGAGTCTCATTCAAATACTAAATAAGTGAGTGGTTTATGATGAACGATTTATTCGAACGTGTTGAACACGTTTTAAAAAGTAAAGTCAGAAAAAAGCTTGCGACGCCACGGCGGAGATATTGAACTTCTCTCTGTTGACGAAGGCGAAGTGAGGGTTCGTTTTCTTGGTGCATGCAGGAAATGTGCTGCTGCCCAGATGACGATCGAGGATGTTGTTGAGGCCAACATCCTCGAAAACCTCCCAGAGATTGAGCGAGTGACCTTGGTAAACGATGTGGACGAAAGTATGTGGAATATGGCCAAGCAAATCCTGAAAGTTGGTTAGCGAGCGCCTTCAAATTAAAATGAGTTGTGAATTAGATATAGAAAATCACAAATTTTGTATGGCATTTCATACACTTAAAATGTCATATTATTCAATAAAAGAAAAATAAAGGAGGGTGCGATGAGCTGGAAACAGGAATACCAGAAAAAACTGGTTAATGCTGAACAAGCTGCACAGACTATACCGTCAAACTCCCGACTGGTGTTAGGACATGCTGCTTCAACACCTATAGATGTTCTAAAAGCAATGACCGATTCTAAAGAAAGATATGAAAATGTTGAAATCGTACACATGCTGTGCCTTGGGGAAGGCCGCTACCTCGATGAAGACATGAAAGGTCATTTTAGACATAATGCGCTGTTTGTTGGTGGAAATTCAAGAAAGGCTGTTTCTCAAAATCAGGCAGACTATACACCTTGTTTTTTCAATGAGGTTCCAAGCTTGTTTAAAGAAGGAAGACTGCCCGTAGACGTAGCACTTATTCAAGTAAGTCATCCAGATGAAGATGGAAATTGTAGTTTTGGACTTTCAAGTGACTATACAAAACCAGCCGCTGAATGTGCAAGTCTTGTTATTGCAGAAGTGAATGATCAAATGCCAAGGGTGCATGGTGACAATTTTATTCATGTATCAGACATTGATCATATTGTAGAAACAAGTAATCCACTTTATGAAATTCCACTTCCTAGAATAGGAGACGTGGAAAAGGCAATTGGTGAAAACTGTGCCAAACTTGTTGATGACGGCGCAACACTACAATTAGGCATTGGAGCTATTCCAGATGCAGTTCTTTTATTCTTAAAGGATAAAAAAGATTTAGGTATACATACTGAAATGTTTTCTGATGGCATACTTGAACTGATTGAAGCTGGTGTTGTTACTGGCAATAAGAAATCTCTGCACCCTGGAAAAATGATTTCAACATTTTTTTTAATGGGCAGTAAAGCCCTATACGATTTTGTTGATGACAATCCAGCGGTGGAACTTTATCCTGTTGACTACGTTAATAATCCAGCCGTAATAATGCAAAATGAAAATATTGTTTCTATTAACTCTTGTATTCAGATTGATTTAATGGGTCAGGTTGTTTCGGAAACGATTGGACTGAAGCAGTTTAGCGGCGTGGGTGGTCAAGTGGATTATGTTAGAGGCGCGAGCATGGCTAAAGGCGGGAAGTCAATTATTGCCATCCCTTCAACAGCATCGAAGGGGACGCTTTCTAGAATTGTACCCTTCATTGATGAAGGCAGTGCTGTAACAACCACGAGAAACGACGTACATTTTATTGTCACAGAATTTGGCATTGCAGAATTAAAAGGAAAAACATTAAAACAACGTGCTGAGGCGCTAATAGGCGTAGCTCATCCAGATTTTAGAGAAGATCTGATTCAAGCATTTAACAAGAGATTTACCCAAGCTTAGTTGAACTGGAGTACAGGACTACCTAACTCCAGTTATAAGAAAGATATATATATAATCCGGAATTCTCGGAATACAAGTGAGTGGAGAGCATATAAAAGGCTCTCATTATTCAAAAAGGAGATCGTATGCAACTATTCAAATTGGGATCAAAGATTCACCAGTTTGAGGTCTTTGAGCAGTTCGCTAAGACTTTCCAAATCGGTGAGGGTGACTTGGTTCTGACACATGGGTTTCTGTATGAACCATTTATGAAGCCGCTGGATATGAAGGCAGACTTCATAATTCAGGAATCCTTTGGATCAGGAGAACCGTCAGATGAAATGATGAATGCAATTCTATCGGAAGCAAAGAAAAAACCATTTGACAGAATTTTTTGCCATTGGCGGTGGAACAGTACTCGATATCGCTAAGCTTCTTGTCCTTAAAGACATAGACAATGTGGTAGACGCTTTCGAAAAGAAAGTTGATTTAGTAAAGGAAAAATCTCTAATTGCTGTGCCGACAACTTGTGGAACGGGCAGTGAAGTAACGAACATTACTATTGCTGAAATCAAGTCGAAGCAGACTAAAATGGGTCTTGCAGTAGATGAGCTAATTCCTGACGATGCTGTGTTAATTCCTGAGCTTCTGCGAGGTTTACCATATAAATTCTATATCTACAGTTCGATAGATGCTCTGATTCATGCCATTGAAGCGTATGTTTCTCCTAAGTCAAACGCTTACACACGCATGTACAGTATCAATGCCATCGAAACGATTATGGAAATTTATAAAGGGATCCTTGAAAATGGCGAAGCGTACCGCTTTGAGAGACTAGAAGACATGGCTGTAGCGAGCAACCTGGCAGGTATTGCTTTTGGCAACGCTGGTGTAGGTGCTGTTCATGCTTTGTCTTATCCTCTCGGCGGTATGTATCATGTGCCACATGGTGAAGCGAACTATCAGTTTTTTACAGAAGTTTTTAAGCTTTACAATCAAAAGAATCCTGACGGAGGCATTAAGGGTGTAAATGCACTGCTTTCCAGAATTCTTGGTGTAAGTGAAGAAGATGTATACGACGAAGTGGAACGTGTTCTAGGTCAACTGCTGTCAAAAAATCAGCTTAAGACTTACGGCATGAAGGAGTCAGAAATTGACTCATTTACAACAAGTGTTCTAGAAGGCCAACAACGCCTGCTTGCGAACAACTATGTTGAACTTTCGCGCGACGACATCCATGGAATCTATACAAGACTGTATTAAGGTGACGGAGGTAAGAATATGCTAAATGAAATGATCCTAAAATCAAGAGATGCTCAGAAGCAATTTGAGACTTTTTCACAATCTCAAGTTGATATGATTGTTAGAGAAATTGGAAAAGTTGTTTATGATAATGCTGAAATGCTAGCGGAGATGGCTATCGAGGAAACACGAATGGGTGTTTACGAGCATAAGGTGGCTAAAAACAGAGGTAAAGCAAAGGTAATCTGGAATGACCTTAAAGAAAAGAAGTCTGTCGGAGAAATCTTCAGAGACCCTGTAACAAATATTGTTGAAATTGCGAAACCGATTGGGGTTGTTGGTGCAGTGACACCTACAACAAATCCAATTGTTACACCAATGTGTAATGCAATGTTCGCTTTAAAAGGCAGAAACTCAATTGTAGTTGCACCACATCCTAGAGCTAAGAAATGTAGTGCGAAAACAGTAGAACTAATCAACGAACGTATTTCAAAGCTTGGTGCGCCAGATGGTCTGATTCAAATTATTGAGGAACCATCAATTGACAAGACAAATGAACTCATGCAACTTACAGATGTTGTAGTAGCAACAGGTGGCATGGGCATGGTTAAGGCTGCATACTCTAGCGGCAAACCAGCGTATGGTGTTGGTGCAGGCAATGTGCAAGTTATCGTCGACAGAGATGTAGACTTTATTATGACAGCACAAAGAATCATTGATGGAAGAACTTTTGACAACGGCATTATTTGTTCAGGAGAGCAGTCAGTTATTGCTCATGAAGATGACTTTGACGCTGTAATGAAAGCTTTTGAAGAAAATGGTGCTTATGTTGTTACTTGTGATGAAGAAAAGAGCAAGTTCAGAAACACTATTTTCAGCGGCGACCATATGAATAAAGACGTAGTAGGTCAGTCTACTGCTAAAATTGCTGAAATGGCAGGCGTCGAAATTCCTGAAGGCACACGTGTTATTATGCTTGAAGCAGATGGCATTGGTGAAGCAGACATTCTTTGCAAGGAAAAAATGTGTCCAGTACTGTCAACGTTTAAGTACAAAACTTTTGAAGAGGCAGTACAAGTTGCTAAGACCAACCTTGAAATTGAAGGTAATGGTCATAGTGCAGCGATTCACTCTAATGACCTTGATAACATTAAGCGCGTTGGCGAAGTGTTATCTGTATCAAGACTTGTTGTAAATGCGCCATCAGCAACTACAGCTGGCGGTAGCTTCTTTAACGGATTCTCACCATCTACAACACTTGGATGCGGTAGCTGGGGCAATAACTCCATCTCTGAGAATTTCACGTATAAACATTTACTTAATATTTCAAGAATTGGTCTTCTACGTGAAGATGTTAAAGTTCTTGAAGATGAAGAAATTTGGGCACTTAACACGTCTGCTTAACCCTACAGCGCGGAGTGTGAGCCTTAATAACACCTCGGATCTCCCCTAAATCCTTGGTGGATAAAATCTGAAGTTTTTGCATAGGCCATGTTGAGAATTTCAGTGCTTCAAATTCACCGATCTGCTAAAACCGACCAAAGCAATACCTTTTGGCAGTAAACTTGAATGTTGTGAGGACTCGATCCCTAAACGAGTCTGAACTGATTAAAAAGTAAAATAAAAGTAAAAAGCAAAAAGCATATTTTGAAAAGTATAATTTAATGAAGTAAAACCAAAACTTAAAGCCGCCTTAGGACATCGACCATCCTTGGCGGTTTTTCTTGTGTGGAATTATCATGTCATATGGCGCCTTGTATCCCCTATAAGTTCGTCGTCACTGACACATGATGATTGTTTGTAATTCCTTGTATTGGATATGAATCACATTGAGGGGGGGATTTATTATGCAGAGAGCCGTATCACTTAACCAACTAATATTTGCGTTTTCAAAAGCACTCGACTTAATGGATGAAAGACTATATAAACACCATAGAAATGTAGCTTACATTTCATTGAGAATAGCAGAAAGTATGAAAAAAGATAACACATTTATTCAGGAGCTGGTTATAGCAGCTTTGTTACACGATATTGGCGTGTTTAAGTGTATGGATAGGAAAAAGTTACTTGCGTATAACGAGCTCGAAACTATGGGACATGAGGAGATTGGTGCGATCTTATTTGAGTCAAATGGCATTCTAAAGGAGATCGCCAATATTATTCGGTATCATCATACATCGGTTATAAATAAGCCAGACAATATGCCAGAAGCCTCGTCAATAATATATTTAGCAGACCGCATATCTGTTATGGTCAATAACAAGTCCTCCACATCTGAACTCAAAGAACGCATAAAGAAAGTCCTAGAGAAAGATAGAGATAATCGATTTGAAGGAATACATATCGATGCGTTTTATAAAGCCGCAAGAACAGAAGCATTTTGGCTAGACATGAAGCTCGATAGACAGAATATCCGAATTAAGGACTCACTTCATAAAGATACTCTTTTGACAAGTCATGATGAAATAATGAAGATGGGCACATTGTTTATAACTGCAGTGGATTACAGAAGCAGATATACTGCGGCTCATTCCGTTGGAGTTTCTAAAGTTGCAAAAAAGTTGAGCCTTGCTATGGGCATGACTGAAAAAGATGCTGAGAGTATGGAAATTGCAGGCTATTACCATGATATAGGCAAGATTGCGATTCCAAAAGAAGTGCTAGACAAACCCACCGCACTGTCGTTGAATGAACGTGAGAAAATTAGATGCCACAGCTACTTTACTTATGACGTTCTTTCGCAGGTTGAAGGTTTAAAAGATTTAGCAACAGTTGCGGCGTATCATCATGAGTGTCTTGATGGTTCGGGGTATCCCTTTGGTAAAGACAAATCAGAAATATCAATTGAAAGTAGTATAATGGCCGTTGCCGATATATTTACTGCAATTACTGAAGAACGCCCATATAGAAAGCAAATGAAAAAGGAAAATGCCATAGAAGTTATTACACGTATGATTCATAGTAGCAAGATAAATCATTTGGTTGGCGAAACAGCCATTGCTATTTTTGATGAACTTTTTGAGGAAAATCAAATTAATCAGTCTCTTGTGTATAAACGATTTGAAGCATTTGAGCTAATCGTGTATGACAGAACAGAAGTAGAAATTGGGTAAAAACACACATGTTTTAGTTAGCTAGATATAATCTGTAAACAGTTTGGTTATTAATTGTATGCTATTTTAAATTTAATAGAATGTCTGAAATCCTTCTGTGTTAACGATTGTGAACATGGGAGGATTCTTTTATGACAGGAGAAAGGCGTTCATAACTTGAAAACGAATGCATGTTCGTATATAATAGGAGTGGGAGAACGTACGTTTGGGGCGTGCTGATTTTTTCAGTGGGATGTTTGTTAAATGAAAGAGAGGAGTCGGTGGTCATGAGGACCAACCCGAAGGAAATAGAGGTTTTAGCAAGTTTTGACCAGTCGGGGAACGTTCGGCCATTGCGTTTTAGAATTGAAGACAATATGGGTGAGAGAAGAACGATTAAGGTAGACAAGGTTATTTTGGTGGAGGTTGAGAAGCTGGCTGGGAATATCATGATTAAATATCGCTGCCAAAGCGTGATGGACAACAAGGAGCGTATTTTTGAGCTGAAGTATGAGCGCGATACGTATAAATGGTACCTGTTCAAAATGTAGAAGGTGAAGATATGAAAAAGCGTGTTGTATTTCATGTGGATGTTAATTCGGCGTATCTGAGCTGGGAGGCTGCCTATCAGCTGCAACATGGTGCAGAACTAGACATAAGAGATGTTCCATCGATTATTGGGGGAGACCCTGAAAAAAGGCGGGGGATTGTTCTTACTAAATCTATTCCTGCTAAAAAAGCGGGGATAAAAACAGGGGAAGTTTTATTTAAAGCTTTTCAAAAATGCCCCACACTTATTGCAGTAAGACCAGATTATGCTCTTTATATTAAAAGCAGTCAAGCGCTTGTGGAACTGCTAAAAGAGTATTCACCAGACGTTCAGCGGTATAGTATTGATGAATGTTTTGTAGAATTTACTGACGTCGGTCAACTTTGGGGTGATCCAGTTGAAATGGCAAATACCATTCGACAAAGGATTGAGCGGGAATTAGGGTTCACAGTTAATATTGGCGTGTCGAGTAACAAACTACTTGCCAAAGTGGCTTCTGAATTTGAGAAACCCAACAAAGTGCATACACTCTTTCCTGACGAAATGGAAACAAAAATGTGGCCCCTTCCCATTGAAGAACTCTTTGGAGTTGGAAGGCGAACAGAGCCGAAACTCAAGTCTATTGGGATTATGACAATAGGTGACTTGGCTAAATCAGACCCCGAAGTTATTAGGTATAAGCTTGGTAAATTTGGATTTCTTATTTGGAAGTATGCCAATGGTCAAGAAGACTCGCTCATAAGTGAACCTGGTGTTGAATCTGTGAAGGGTATAGGGAACTCAAGCACATTACCAAGAGATATTCATTCAAAAGAGTCAGCGTATTTATACTTGCTTTCACTGACAGAAATGGTAGCCATGCGCCTTCGGGACACAGGCAATTTATGTGGACTCATTTCTATTAGCATAAGAAGCTTTGAGTTAGATAGAGCGTCACGTCAAAAAAGACTTTTCTATAATACAGATTCTACAATGCAAATTTTTGAAGAGGTTAAAAGACTGTTTGACGAACTTTGGGACGAACGTCCAATACGACACTTGGGTGTTCGTGTATCTAAGCTGGTTCCAACCGAGCATAGACAACTACCACTTATAGATGCAGAAAAAAACAGAACGGCAAGAAAGACTAGACCAAACAATAGACAAGTTGCGAATAAGGTATGGAAACAAGTCGATTGTGAGAGGCAGCTTCCTGCACACTGGTGTTAAACCAGTGATGGGAGGCGTTGGAGAAGAAGATTATCCTATGATGCGGTTTGAGTTGTAGGTGAGGATAGAGAATGACAGTTAAGAAAACATAGAAATAGTAGTTAAAAAAAAGATAGAAATAGTAGTTAACAATAGATAGAAATAGCGGGTTTAGTTTGAGAACTAAACCTGCTATTTCTATTTTCAATACTTTACAATATTGCGACATAAGTCACATTCAACCACTACCCAACAATCTTCTCAGCAGTTACCTTCAAATCGTTTTCGAAAGTATGAAGAGAATCAGTATGATCCTTAACAAGATCATTAATCATAGAGGCACTTTCTGCTGTAACTTCGACGTCTTTAGCAAGTTCATCGGTGTTTGTGAATATGTTTTGAGTCATTTCAGTAAGGCTTTCAGAATAAGAATCAACCTTACCAATTGTGTCTTTCATGTCACCAATGTGGGACTGAATGTTCTCGAAGTTCACTTCTGTTTCTTTAGCGTTTTCACGCCCTGTTTGGACCGCAGTATCGACCTGGCGAACGGAACGAATAACGTCAATAATATCTTCTTTAATACTGTTCACGCGTCCAGTAATTTCTACAGATGCTTCATTAGACTGGTTAGCAAGTTTACCAACTTCGTCTGCAACCACTGCAAAACCTCGGCCGTGTTCACCTGCTCTTGCAGCCTCTATGGAAGCATTTAATGCGAGGAGGTTGGTTTGCTCAGAAATAGATTTAATTAGTTCAACCATATTTTCAATAGACTGCATAGATTCTTGTAGTTGTTCAAACTTGGAAGTTGCTTCAGAAAGCTGAACAGATATGTTTTCTACAGCAGAAACCATTTCTTCAACGGCTTGCATACCACCTTTGGTTTCCTTTTGGATTGTTCCAGAAAGCGTATTAGCACCCATTGTGACTGTTTTCATATCACGAGAGAAGTCAGCAATTTCTTGTAGACCAGATGCTGTTTCCTGAACTGCAGCCAAATTATTAGATGATTTTTCTGCAATGTCGTTGGCATTTGACGTAATACCACTGATTTTTTCGCTGGTTGCTTCCATTTTAGAAACAATAGCATCTATCATGTCTTTAGTCATAAACTCTTTTTCAAGACTTTGTGCAAAACCAATGGCCCCAATACATATCCCTTTTTTATCAATAATGGGATATGTGACAGCTTGAATGGCATACCATACACCTCAGCTGGTACAACGGCCTTAATAATTTCTTTTGAGTTAATTGTTGCTCGAAGTGGATCATCAGCTGGAATTACAAGACCGGCCTTTAGTGGGACAGACATTTTATCACCAGGCCAATACCCTAGAAATTTTTCCTTGTCTGTAATGGACACCATAACATCCTCTTGCAGAATGTCCTTAAGGTAAGGCAGAACCATTTTGAACGCCTCAACTTGTTTAACTTTAAACATATTCGACCCCGTTTCTACTCTCTTTTAGCCCCAAGTACTAAACGCCCGTTAAAAAGTTTATGTATTTAGTACTCTTACGGGACTATTTTACCAGAAGAATTGTTGCACTTGCAACTAAAATTTGTTATTTTTTTTAACTTTCACACAAAATCCCAGATAGAACAGGAGAGGATTTCAAAACGGTGCTAATTTCAAATATAAAAGGTGGCAAAAAAAATATTAAAGAGGAATTAGGGGACAATAAGCGAATGAAAAAAAAGATATGCAGAAAGTGGAGGTTGCTTATGAACTGGACAGACAAAGATGTACATGAGCTCGATAGAGTATTTAATGAACTGATCACTATTCAAAGTGACACAGGTACTGAACTAGAAAGGAACATATCTAAGTATATATTTAGTGAACTGAAATCATGGAAATATTTCAAAAAACACACTGATTATGTTGGGGTACATAAACTCAAAAATGATCCCTATGGACGTAGTGTTATTTGGGCATTGCTAAAACAGGGATCAGAAACAGTGGTTTTAATGAATCACCACGATGCAGTCGATATAGAGGAATATTCGGATTTAAAGCCATATGCACTTCAGCCGAAAGAACTTAAACGAAAACTCATGATGAAGCAATTACCTGAGGCAGTCACAAAAGACTTCCACGACGCTGAATGGATTTTTGGCAGGGGTACAGCAGACATGAAGTCCGGTATAGCACTTCAAATGATGATGTTGAAGAAGTTTTCAGACCATATGGATCAAGTTGAGGAGAATGAAGAAAGTCAGAAGGGAAGAAGTCTACTTTTCCTATCGGTTTGTGACGAAGAAAACCTTTCAGCTGGTATGCGTGAAGCTGTTAATTTAATGAAAAACTTAGAGGAAAAACATGATCTAAAATACGTAACCGCGATTAATTCAGAACCATATATGAAAGACAATGAATCTCAGCCTATTTTTTATGAAGGTTCTGTTGGAAAAACTATGGCTGTCATACTTGCTCGCGGCAAAAAAAGCACATGTTGGCAATGTCTTTGAAGGTCTAAACCCGACATTTCTGCTTTCACAAATACAAGTTCATGTCGAACTAAGTCCTGAGTTTTCTGACGCAGTAGAAGGAGAAGTTTCACCACCTCCAACATTTGTTTATTTGAGGGACCAGAAAAAAATGTATGACGCCTCAATACCCGAGAGTGCTTCGGCATACTTTAGTTTGTTAACACTAAAACAAAGACCATCAGAAATACTTGAAAAATTAACGAATATAAGTGAATTTGCATTTGAGACGTGCCTAAGAACACATGAGGATTCTTACTCCGTGGTTACAGAAAAAGCACAAGGAAACTTACCAAAAGCCAATTTGAAAACTCGGGTTATGACATATCAGACATTAATGGAACATTTAATAGTTGAAAGAGATATTGCGTTTCAAAAAGAACATCAATTATTCTTAAATCAAATAGATCAAGAAATTAGAGCAGGTCACATGACACTTCAAGAAGGAACCCTTCAGACAATGGAAAAGGCTCTAACATATTTAAATGACAACGAACCAATTATACTAATAGGATTATGTGGGCCCTTGTACCCTCAAATTAGGACATCAAAGTATGCAGCGGGTGTTTCGGTGAAGTCAATAGGAGAACTTATTACTGAGTACACTAAGGAACATGCTCTCAAACAGTATGAAAGACGCCATTTTTTCATGGGAATATGTGATTTTAGTTATTTAGGATTTCAAATGGAAGATGAAGAAATTGAAGTTTTAGAAAAAAACATGCCTGGATATGGAACGTATTATAGTGTGCCCTTAGAAGCCATGAAAACATTTAATATGGAACTTGCTAATATTGGTCCTTGGGGCAAAGACCTTCATATGATTACTGAAAGGGTATATAAGCCAGATTTTCATTTTAACACACCAAATATTATGCTCCATGTCTTAAAGAATAGGCTGAAAATCGCACTATAATTTGTCATTTAATTGGGTATATTGGTACTGTGGGGACTCATTAAAGATGAAGGACGTGAGAATGATGAACGGTGCTAAAATAAAGAGTATAGCATGTGTTCTGATACTGATATTAGGACTTGGGGGGGGAACAGCATCAGTACTTGGCAGTGTCAGCTATGCGAATGCTAAGAATTTTGAAGAAGAAAACCAGCTGAATATTCTACTCCTTAACTCTTACCATGATGGCTACGTGTGGAGCAATGACACAAAAACAGGCGTTAAGGATGTTTTTGACGTGCATTTTGATAATTACAAAATGCGTATAGAGCATATGGATACTAAAAATGAAGCATCCGATGCGTATTTGGAAGAGCTGTTTAGTATATATAAATTGAAGTTTGCAGATGAGAAGTTCGACCTAATTGTTTCAGCCGATGATAACGCACTTAAGTTTCTACTAAAATACTCAAAAGACCTATTTGGAGAGACTCCAATTTTCTTTTGTGGTGTAAACACTTTAGATGCTCACCCGTTAGATCAAACATCGAATTTTTATGGTGTTGTAGAAAAAAGCTCAATTGCTGCTACAGTAGATATAGCCGTTAATCAGAATCCAAATATATCGAATGTATATTTAGTGGTTGACGATACCATAACAGGTCGGTCAACAAAAGCCGATGTAAGAAGAGATATGCAAGCCTATAATCCAGATATGAACTTAATAATACTTGAGAATATGACAATAGCAGAGATTCAAGAGAAAGTTAAAACCCTAAATCCCAAAGATTCGATTGTTATCCAGTCTTTCTACGTTGTAGATTTTGATGGGATGGTTTATCCTCTTGAATACACGGCAGAGCTTCTAATAGAGGCGTCAAATGTGCCTGTTTATGGCATATATGCATTTGGATTTGGAAATGGAACAGTTGGTGGTAAGTTCGTAGAGGGGTATTCTCAAGGAACTCGTGCGGCAGAACTTGCAGCAGCTTACATTAATGATCCATCAAGTATTCGTGAAAAGTTCATAGTAGATGACAGCTTCAACAGGTATAAGTTTGACTATGCTGTAATGGAAAAGTTTAACCTGACATCATCGGCGCTACCAGAAGGCAGTATAGTCATTAATAAGCCTATTAGCTTTTATGAACGACATAAAGTTGTGGTAAATGTGAGTTTATTTATTGTCTTTATGCTTGTAATATATGTTGTTGTTTTACGCATTCAAATTGCATCACAGACAATTAAAATTACCAGAACTCAAAAGGAACTAATGGAAACAGAAAAGCTTGCATCCCTCGGACGACTTGTTGCGGGTGTTGCGCATGAAATAAATACACCAGTAGGCATAGGTTTGACCTTGGCATCCCATATTGAAAGTACAACACGAGCCGTTTCTGAAATGACATCTTGTGACAAAATAAGCAAACTTGAATTTGAAGAGTATATGGATGATCTGCGAAATACATCGGATCAACTGATGAGTATCATGAATAGAGCTTCAGAGCTTGTAAAAAGCTTTAAACGTGTTGCAGTAGATCAAATTTCGGATGAACATCGTGAAATTCATATGTGTCATTATTTTGAAGAAATTATTAGTAGCCTAAAAAATGAACTGAAACGCAACTCAGTAGATGTAAAAATTATCTGTAAAGATGACTTGCTTGTATATAGTCATGCTGGTGCAATTTATCAGGTTCTTTTGAATCTTATTATGAATTCTATACTTCATGCATTTAGTGGACGTGAAGACGGTTTGATTGAAATCACAGCACTTCGTGCAAGTGATAAAAAAAAGTGGTAAAGAACGAGTAATGATTAAATACAGAGACTATGGTGTTGGAATGAGTCAATCAACACTCGAAAAAACTGTATGAACCATTTTTCACAACAAAACGTGGGAGTGGCGGTAGTGGACTTGGCATGAATATTGTTTTCAACTTGGTTACACAAAGGCTTCATGGCACAATCGAGTGTACAAGCGCAGAGAATGCAGGAACAGAGTTTATTATTGAGTTTCCAGTGCAGTACCCTGATACAGTACATGGTCATACAAACGAAAACTGAATCAACAAAACTGAATCAACAAAAAATATAAGATGACCTTAATAATAGGTCATTTTTTTTTGCAATTAAAGAAAATTCATTAACTTGAGTTAACTAATTTGACAAAAAACTTAACTTGAGTTAAGATGAATGTATAATGAACTTTATATCTACCGAAAGGAGTCGGCAATGAAAACAATGATATCTCGTCATTACAATGGAAAATCGGTATTAACAGTTTTTGTCTTAGCAATGATTATATATGCCTTAATGCTTACAATCACACTGCCACATCTTAAAAGTGAAATGAATGGTTTGGATGTTTTTGATATGCGTCCAATGGGTTATAGTGTAGAAGAAGGCAGGAATATATTAAACAGCCTGTCAAGCAATGGTGTTGACTATTATAGAATCATTCAATTGCCGTTAGACTTTATATATCCTGGACTATTGGCGATTTTCGGAGTGTTGTCATTCGGCTATATTAGGCAGTGGACAAAAGTGCCAACAATACTGTTTGCATTTCCGATCTTTGCAGGGGTATTTGACTACTTGGAGAATATAGCTATATATGCAATGCTGGGTGGAATGAATAGCCCTATTGTAATTAGAACAGCGAGTGTTTTTTTCTGTAATTAAATCTGTATCTACTACTATCTTTTTTGTTTATACTTTTAGGACTTTCTATTTGGACAGTCGCACATGTTATGTATAAGAAAATTAGGATAAAATGAAATATGGATTCCAGTCATTCAAAAGGAGACTTAATATATGAACGATTTTATTTCTAAGGGGAGTAAAAAGGGTGTAGTTGGTCCCGATATACCACAAGTGGGAAAAAGAGAACACAAAAAAGCTGTGACCAAACTTCAAATTATGGAAACCTTCTTAGAGGCTATGGAACACACACCACTGGATTCTCTTCGTATTGAGGATTTATGTAAGAGTATTGGAATTTCAAAGGTGACTTTTTTTTAATTACTTCTCATCAAAGGAACAGATCATAGAATACTATATTTACAGATGGCAGTATGACATAAGCTATATGATGAAACAGGGAAAACTTCAAGGGGTTAACGGCATTAAACATGTATACCATACCGTCTCTGATCATAAAGCGGGGCTTAATATTATGACAACTCTGATGAAATTTTACTTAAGCCATCACGATTTTGAGAGGATGGAAGTAACGCCTTACGAACTATATTTGTTTAACTCTGAAGCGTATTTACAAGGCACACCATTTTTGGACTTACCAGATATTTTTCAGTCATTATTGCACACTATTAATGAACCTAGACCAATTCCGCAAGAGAAAATTAGGCCAACAGTTCTTAATTTGGCATCGGGTTTTTATGGGGTATCGTTTGTTATGCATATAGCAGATACAGAAAATGGGGAAGAGGCCAGAGAAAATTTAAAAAAAGCATATGATCGTTTTGTAGACTCGATTTTATGGGGCGTCTAATGAAATAAGACCAGTCATCAGGTATTACCTTGAAGACTGGTCTTTTGTATTCCTATTTGATTATCTGAATATACTAAGTCCATACTCCTGTGAAAGTTTGCTTAGTAAAGCCACTCCAGCAGCACTATTCCCCTTTGCGTCGAGAGCTGGGCCAATGATACCAATGCCATATTCACCAGGAACAACAGACATAATGCCTCCGCCGACACCACTTTTTGAAGGAATTCCAACCATTAAGGCAAATTCCCCAGAAGAATCATACATGCCACAAGTCGACATGATTGCCTTAGTCATACGTGCGTTTCTTTCTGAAAAGTAACGAACGCCAGTATCGGGGTCAAACCCGTTGTTGGCAATAACACGAGCTATATTTGCAAGGTCCTTAACCTGGACTTCATGAGAACAAGTTTTGAAGTAAGCTTCAAGAACGTCATCAACAGAAGCTGAGAAGGTTCTTTGCCCTTTTTGGAAGTAGGCTAGGGCTCTGTTGGTGTCACCAGTACGCTGTTCGGATTCATAGACAGACTGGTTTACATCAATGGAGTCATTTTTTGCAAGTTTTCGAAGGAAGTTAGAAAGGTTGTCAAATCCCTTTTTGCCCTCTTTTTTCGACAATGAATGACGTTGTTGCAATTGCGCCAGCATTAATCAAAGGATTAAGTGGCTTTCCATTGTTTCGTGTTTCTAGTTTAATGATTGAGTTAAATGCGTCGGCCGTTTGTTCAACCCCAATACGTGTGAAAACTTCATCACCGTAAGCTTCAAGAGCATATATAAGGGTTACAACTTTAGAAACACTCTGAATTGTGAATCGAGTTTCAATATCTCCTGCATACATTTCTTTACCGTTGACATCAATAATATATATACCTAATGCGTCTTGGTTTGCTTTGAGCAGTTCTGGAATATAAGAAGCCAGTTTGCCGTTATTCGTATATGGTTTAGATTCAGTCAGGAACTGATCTAGACATGATTGTGTTATTTCCATTTTTATGACCCCTTCTTTTCATGGTACCTTCCATTATAGTGGCTATGTTAGCTTGGGGAAAGTGTATCCACGAAAGAATACTTGTATATTTATTTTGATTTGTATAGCAATGAAATTGTATACACCTGATAAAAATATTACGACTGTACAAAATGTAATAGTTTACTTGCTATATATAATTACATATAATGCGTATTAACAAAGCGCTTTGAATAATTATAAAGGAGCAAGAATTATGAAATACAATGCAACGCAATATATAGATGAAACCGCTGAGAACAAGTTATTAAAAAGAGTTATTGGATTAAATGACAAATACTCTACACAGTGGATCAGGTTTAAGGACTATGAAATCAAAGAAACAGAAAGTGGTGACTTGTACATTCACCCTGCGTCAGCAACAAATTTTGAACTATATAATCCGTTTGACACTGCGGAACAGTTAGTGGTAGATACACTTCGCTTAGGAGACGCTTATGCGTCCTATATAGATGAAATGAAAGAAGTTCACCTGAATGCATACCGAAAAAGAAAAACCAATAAAATGTGGAGTGAGTTAAAAGAACAGATCATAGAGTATGCCGCTTTATATGGCCTATTAGGTTTTATGAGTAGTAGCACGTACAACAGGAATGTCATAGGTGACAAAGAAATTTTAATTACTGAACGAAACAATCTTAATCTTAAGTCAAGAATTATAAGTGGAACAGACTACTTAAAAATGTTTACACCATTTGTTCAAAAAGGAGACATAGGTGTTAAAGAATATAAGAATTCTGTATATTTTGTGAAGTATGAAGACACACCAAGATTTTACGGGAAAAGACCACCTGTAATGGATTTGATTTTTTCAGGCTTTTATGCAGAAAACATAAAGTGGATTTTAGATTACGCTCTCATGTTGTCAAAACATTATGATCAGCTCTCGACGTATCGAAAGTCCTCTGCAACACTTACTGAACCCGTAACAATTCTTGCAGATCAATTCGAAGCAACGAAAATAGGATTCACGGTTACACAAGACAAAGAAACTAAAATTTCCTGGGACTTTGATTCACTTAAAACGACGGTTCAGACAATATACGCATTTGCATTAACCGATGAAAACTCAACTCTGAAAAGATGTGAACACTGTAAAGGGTTCTATATAGCGAACTCAAGCAAAGAGAAGTATTGTGGGTCTGCATGTCGTAATCGACACAATGTAATGAAATCAAGGGAGAGAATGAAAAATGAAGATTCTCATATTGAATAGTAATCCAAATGAAAACGATATAAAATTCGACGGTAAGCTTGATTCATTAGAAAAGCACCTTCAAAATTCGAGTAAAAACGAATCATCAGGGTTTATAGGGAGAAAAGTGTTGAGATTACAACACTTACCCTTAGAAACCTAGACCTAAAGGACTGTATCGGATGTTACGCCTGCTGGCTGAAGTCACCAGGAATTTGCAGCTTAAAAGATGACATGGAACAAGTGTTATCAGCTTTTGTAAAAGCAGATCAAGTTATCCTTGCATCCCCAGTCAATATCGGATTTGTGTCCCCCTTATGTAAAGCAATTAGGGACCGCATGTTACCAGTGGTTCATCCATATTTGAAGATGGATGGGGACAGAATGGGACATGCTAATAGATATGATAAATTACCAGATCAAAAAATTGTGTTAGATAGAACTGAGAATATAGAACACATATATGCAGTTTATGGCGCAACTGCCGATAACAGACAATGTATTTTTTTTAATATCGATGATAAGGAGGAGATTGTAAATGCGATTATTGACAATTAACGGATCGCCTAAGCCTAGTAAAAGCAATACAGGTGTTATGATAGATGCTTTCCTAGAACCAGTTAAGTCCTTTGATGACATTGTAAAACTAAACATGGTTAGTGGCAATATTACCAACATGATCGATATGATTCGAATGAGTGACCATATTATCTTGCTATGCCTCTATATGGGTATGCAATGCCTGCTCAAGTTTTACAACTCTTAACGGAAATAAGTGAAACATGTAAAGAGTCAAATGAATTTACAGAGTCTCTAAAAAAGAAGTCATTCGGTTTTATAATACAGTATGGGTTTACAGAGGCGGTGCATGGAAGACCACTTGAAAGCTACCTTATGAGCTATGTTGAGTCAATTGGGGCTAACTACATTGGTACAGTCATTAAAGGTGGGTGTGATGCACTTTACGATCAAAAAAAACACTAAATTAGGCATGAAACTATTAGAGGGTATCCAAGACATTGGCAAAGACTATAGTACAACAATGACCTTTAACCCAGACCTTGTGAAAGCATATTCAGCTCCTGAGGTACAGGAAAATAAAAAGAACATTCTCGTTATGAAAATGTTTGTTTGGTTTGCTAATAAATTTTACTGGAAAAAGAAGTTCACCAAAAACGGTGTTAGTGAAAAAGATAGTTTTGCAAAACCATATGCATAAAAACTCCGCTCAAGTCCGATTCTTTGTAATAAAGAAGAAGCTGAGCGGAGTTTTTCTATTAGGAGTTGTTTTTGTGTTACTTGTAAATACGAGCGCCAAATGGTACCAGAGCCAGTTTAGCAAGTTTAATATGTTGTTTCGCAAATGGAATACCAATGATTGTAATTCCAAGGAAGAAGGCTGCAACAAAGTGAGCCAGAAACAGTTCCCAACCAAACACTACAATCCAAACCACATTACCTAAAAGACCAAAAGCACCGAATTCGCCAATTTCGACATCGCGTCCGAATGGCATGAGAGTTAGGCCTGCAATTTTAAAACACTGCATACCAAACGGTATACCAATAACAGTAATACAAAGAATGAGTCCAGCCAGTGCCCAGCCAATCGAAACGATGAGCCCTCCAAATATAATCCAAAGTAAGTTTCCTATGAGTGACATAATGTTTCCTTTCTGAGTGGGATACCCCCCACAACATGAATTAGTTCTAATAATATGCCTTAAGTATACGCATAAAATCTGAAGAAAAGATCTAAAACACATTAAAATTCGATTAATCATTATAAAGTGTTGTCCAAAAGGGTATATATTTCTTTGAAGTCATGAATATCATGGCAAGATAGGAGCTGAAGACATGACGGAGAATGTAAAAAATGAAAGAGGTTGTATTGACCTTCATTAATGCAGTGGATATTGTGAATCCAATACTGAAGCATCATCATAGAAGAGTTGCCGTGATGGCGTATCATATTGGTAAAGCGTATGGTTATAGAGGAAAAGATCTTACGTGTTTAATTATTGCAGCCTCCCTTCACGACATTGGTGCCCTAACTGTTAAAGATCAAGAGGAGCTTACGAAACTTGATGTATTAGATCCTGGACCGCATGAACGACTAGGAGCCTTAATGTTATCATCGTTTGATCCATTCAAGAAGGTTTCGAAAATAATTGAATCCCACCATGTAGACTATGAAAAGAGCAAAGATAAAAATGATATTCCAGAGGAATCATTCATAATCCATTTGGCAGATAGGATCGATATACTCCTTGATCCAAATACAATGTCTATTAACCAGACAATGCATGTTACCGAAAAAATTGTTTCCTTGTCAGGCACACTATTTAAACCGGAAGTTGTAGAAAGCTTTATTGCAGTATCAGAAAAAGAACAATTTTGGTTTGAAGTAGATGACCTTACTATGGATCATTTGTTCCAGAGAATTGACATACATGAAATGGATGTAAAACTCGATGACGAAACGTTAGAAAAGTTGGTATATACCCTGAGTCGCGTTGTAGATTATAAATCAAAATTTACCATAGCCCATTCTATTCGAGTCGCTTACGTTGCAGACCAATTAGCAAAACATATGGGACTGACAGACGAGAGAAGATACAAGGTCAAAATCGCGGGATATCTGCACGACTATGGTAAAATTGCAGTTCCTACAGAAATCATAACAAAGAAGGACAAGTTGACGGAGCAGGAATTTAACATAATGAAGTCACATCCTTATTATACATATCAGATTTTAAGCAATATTGAAGGCCTTAGCGAGTTGGCACAGTGGGCAAGTTATCATCATGAAAAACTTGATTGCAAAGGCTATCCATATAAACCAGAAGTGGAATCTATGGAACTGGAAACAGAAATACTTATATTTTCAGACTTGTTTTCAGCTTTACTTGAAGAAAGGCCTTACCGAAAATCACTCACAGCCGAAGAGGCAATAGCAATTATCGAAAGAGATTTTGTTGGTAATATTGGAAGTCGCCCCCTTCATGTACTAAAAAACCATGCGGCAAACATTCGAGTCGAGATCCAAAGAATCCAAGAGGACTTGGTTATGAAGTATGATAGGGCAATAATAAAGAAGAGTGTATATTAGTAGAACTATGAACTGCATGGAGAATAAATGCCATGCAGTTTTATGTTTATGTAAAAACATTTTGAAAATACTTAAATTTTGATTATACTGTATTTATAGTCCATTACAGTCTTTGTGGAGGGATGATCATGGAATATAAAATACTGCTTGAATCAATTCTAGAAAATCTAGATGAAGGTGTATTTGTTGTGGATACAGATGCAAAAGTAACTTTTTTTTAATGAACCAGCCTCTGATATTGCAGGTGTTGAGCCTGACGAAGTCATTGGAAAAAACATATTAGATATATTCCCAGGACTAACAAAAGAATCAAGTACTTTTTTATCAAGTCCTTATTTCAAAAGAGCCAATGATAGACTACGTTCAAACGTATCATAATTACAAGGGGAGAGTGGTTAAGACTGTAACATCAACAATCCCTCTCTTTCGTGAGGGAACAATAGTTGGTGCAATGGAGCTATATAGACCACTTGACAGCTATTCTGAACTACGAGAACGTATTAATTTACTCAGTAATGTTAAAACGCAAGATGAGTCGAGTGTAAAAGGAAATGGCATTGGGCCTAATTATACTAAATCTAATGGAACAAGGTATACTCTTGACCATATGATTGGAAGAAGCTCAACCATTTTACAACTGAAAAAAAATGGCAAAGGATGTTGCTAACAGTGATTCACCAGTACTTGTGTATGGTGAAACGGGAACTGGAAAAGAACTCGTTGTTCAAGGCATACATAACGCAAGTGAGACGCGGTCTTCCAAGCCCTTTATAGCCCTTAACTGTGCTGCGATACCTGCAACCCTGCTTGAAGGTATTCTATTTGGCACATCTGCCGGGAGTTTTACTGGAGCAAAAGACAAAGCGGGATTGTTTGAGCTGGCATGTGGCGGCACACTCTTTTTAGACGAAATTAACTCAATGAATATGGAACTACAAGCAAAGCTGCTCCGTGTTCTTCAAGAGGGTGTTATAAGAAGGGTTGGGGACGAAAAAAACAATAAATGTTGATGTAAGAATTATGGCATCAAGTAATGTAGAACCATTAGAAGCAGTAGGTGCAGGCCAACTTAGAATGGATTTATACTATAGGTTGAATGTTATTGCTCTAACTATTTCACCACTTAGAGAACGTAAAGAGGATATACCACAATTGGTGTCTTCTTTTATAAACCAGTTTAACAGAAAACTAGGCAAGGAAGTTTTGAGCTATGAAAGTGACTTCATTGATTTCCTTGTGCACTATGATTGGCCAGGAAATGTTAGAGAACTTTCATGTGTCATTGAGCGAATTATGAATTTTTCCGTTACAAAGACTTTAAAATTTGATGATATTCCCCAGGAGCTTGTTGTACGTTTTGGCGCAAGTAACGGAGTGTCAGAAGATTATAGAGCACTAATGAACGCGGGTAGAGTGAGTCTTGAACTAGAAAAGGCAAAAAAAACGTGAGCAAACAAGTGTCTCGTCAGCATTAAATTCTGATGCACCATTTTACATTCAGACAAATTTAGAAATGACGCTGAAAGACCAAATGAACAAGGTTGAAAAGAGTATTATTTTAAATGCTATAAATGCAGCTAAAGGTAACTGTGCTCAAGCGGCTCGTAGTCTTGGCGTGCCACGTCAAACCATGCATAACAAAATCAAAAAGTACGAAATCGTATTAGAAAGCGCTATGAGATAATTGTAATAAATACACTTGGTCAATAAAATATGACGCTGTCAAAAAAATGAGACACGCTTTGTCCCCAAAATGGGACAAGGCGTTTTTTTATGTAAGCAAATAGTTTGCTTGTAACCTTATTTCTTGTTGGTATTTCAGCACATAAAGACAGTTCATAACAATCTGTCAGAATATTGGCACGAGAGTTGCAAATGTTAAGAACGTGAAAATAATTTAACCAGACTTAAAAAAGGGGGATCTCATGGGGAGATTTATTATCAGGCGTACACTCATAGGGCTCATGACACTATTCTTAATTGTCTCTGCGACATTTTTCTTAGTGAGCATGGCACCGGGTGACCCAATTCTAGCAAGAAGCAAACAGATGCCAGAGAAGGCACGAGCGGTTGTTATGGAGAAGTACGGGCTCGACAAGTCCATTATGGTACGGTACGGACTGTACATGAAAAAAAACTTGATTTTTGAAGGCGATCTAGGAGAGTCGTTTATCTACACAGGAAGATCGGTTAATGATGTTATTGCAAAAAAATGCACCAGTTTCAGGTCGAATTGGCGGTATAGCCCTGCTTATTCAGATAGGGCTTGGTGTTCTACTGGGAATCATTGCAGCTATGAGCAGAGAGAAAATAGCTGACCAATTGATTCGTGTACTTGTTGTCATTTCCATATGTGTTCCCAGTTTTGTAATGGCAGCACTTCTACAGTATTTCATTGCATTTAAGTTTAGGTTAACACCAATTTTCGGTTGGGGTGACCCGGTACATTATGTCATGCCTGTTATTGCAATGACGATTGGCGGACTGGCAGGCTACTGTAAGTATATGAGAAACAGTACAATCGGCGTTTTAAGTGAAGATTACATTGTAACAGCAAAAGCGAAGGGTGTATCTAAAGCACGTCTGGTTAGAAAACATGTTTTAAGAAATGCTCTAATTCCTGTTGTTACAATGATTGGTCCAAGTATTGCGGCAATCTTTAGTGGTTCTTTTATTTTAGAATCCTTCTTTGGTATTCCAGGTCTTGGTTCTTACTATGTAAAAGCTATTCAGGACAACGACTACACAATGATTTTAGGACAAACAATATTTTTTGCAGGATTATACATTGCATCATTAATCCTAGTAGATATTCTTTACGGTGTTGTTGATCCGAGAATTCGCTTAGCAAAGAGTAAGTAAAAAAAAGACTGAATACATAAAGACTGAATTAAAAGAGAGGGACAATATGGAATCAAATTTAGAGTTCAATGGAGATAAGATTCAAATCAGCAGGGATTTATTCGAAACAGTAGGTTGTGATGATTTGAACGCTGAAAATATAGGAAAACCAAGTCTCACATATTGGGAAGATGTATGGAGACGGTTTAAAGGCAACAAATTGGCAATGGTAGGACTTGTCATGTTAACGGCAATTATTTTTTTTAGCAATTAGTGGACCGTTCATTACAGGATATGACTACACAACAATGGATTTTTCTTTGAAAAATTTGCCGCCAAGTTCTGAACACTGGTTTGGAACAGATGACACTGGTAGAGATATCTTTACAAGAGTATGGATCGGCGGAAGAGTATCAATCATTATCGGTATTGTTTGTACATTTGTTATGTTTCTAATTGGTGCAACATTAGGTGCTATTGCTGGGTTTAAAGGTGGACTTGTTGACGACATTATTATGCGACTGGTAGAGATAATGGGGTCATTACCATACTTAGTTGTTGTAATACTCATTTCAATAGCACTTGGACGAGGCATGTTCTCTCTTATATTTGCGATGACAATTATTTCGTGGGGAAGAACGGCACGTCTGGTTCGTGGACAGGTTCTTCAGATTAAAAAAAATATGGAGTATGTTCTAGCAGCCAAAGCACTTGGAGCAGATACAACTAGAATTATTTTAAGACATTTACTGCCTAACACAATGGGCGTCATTATGGTTTCGATTACATTTGCCATACCTGGGTTCATTTTCAGTGAAGCTTTTCTAAGCTTTATTGGTATTGGTATTCAGCCACCACAGACAAGCTGGGGTGCCCTGGCATCAGCTGCTAAGCAATATATAATTTTCCAGCCTTATCAGTTGTTTTTCCCAAGTCTCATGATCGTACTTACAATGCTTGCGTTCAATTTAATTGGTGATGGACTAACAGATGCTTTAGATCCGAAGTTAAGACAGTAGTGGTAGGTGTTATAAAGGAGATCATGATGAAAGAAAAAGTATTAGAAGTTAAAAATCTCAAAGTGTCCTTTCATACATTTGCAGGTGTTTGTCAGGCAGTACGAGGCGTTAATTTTCACCTTCACAAAGGTGAAACGCTTGCTATAGTAGGGGAATCTGGTTGTGGTAAAACGGTAACTTCCAAATCTATTATGAGAATTTTACCAACACCACCAGCCATTATTGGAGAAAAATCTCAGATTTTATATAAGGGAACGGATCTTACAGAAATATCAGACAAGCAAATGCGCGGTATTCGAGGTAAGGAAATATCAATGATATTCCAAGATCCAATGACATCTCTTAACCCAACAATGCGCGTTGGGGATCAAATTGCTGAAAGTTTGATCATTCACAGAAGCTTTAAACATAAAAAAAGCGTTTGCAGAAGCTGTAAAGATGCTTGAAACAGTCAATATTCCAAATGCTGAGGACAGAGCAAAACAATATCCACATGAGTATTCAGGTGGAATGAGACAACGTGCCATGATTGCTATTGCATTAGCGTGTCGTCCAAATATTCTTATTGCAGACGAACCAACTACAGCACTGGATGTAACAATTCAAGCACAAATTATGGATCTTATTGATGAACTTCAAGATAAATTAGATACGGCTGTAATCCTTGTAACACATGATTTAGGTGTGGTGGCTGAAGCAGCTGACCGCGTTATGGTTATGTATGCTGGCAAGGTTGTAGAAACAGGCACAGTAGATGAAATTTACTATAGACCGAAACATCCATATACTTGGGCACTGTTAAAATCGATTCCAAAGCTAGATGGAGAAAGTAAAGAAGATTTATATGCACTTACAGGGACACCACCAGACCTAGTGGCTCCACCTGAAGGGTGCCCATTCGCTTCTAGATGTGAACACGGAATGAAAATATGCAGTAAGCTGATGCCGTCAGTGACAGAGAAATCTGAAACCCATAGTGTGTCGTGTTGGCTTGAACATGAAATGGCTATATCGGTTGCAGAGGAAAAACAACAAATCAAGAAGGGAGATATTGCTTAATGAACAATCAATTAGAAAAGCAAGAAGATCTCCAAGA